>Ga0302320_10000941_pt1 | contig 69762 bp, 58 predicted proteins | sample Bog_T0_3_FD_202130 | JGI IMG/M metagenome (GOLD analysis project Ga0302320, IMG submission 202130) | Peat permafrost microbial communities from Stordalen Mire near Abisko, Sweden - Bog_T0_3 | ecosystem: Environmental > Terrestrial > Soil > Wetlands > Peat | place: Sweden: Abisko, Stordalen Mire... | reverse complement strand
GCGCGCACAGTTCCAGGCGCCCACCGACCAGGAACTCAAGATGACCGCCGACCCCAAAGCCCCAGGAGCCGCGGCCGTCTATCTCAATTTTGAAGAGATCGACAACGATGCTCTGCACCTGCAAAGCTTTTACGCGCGCATCAAGGTGCTTGAGGAGAAGGGCAAGGAGTTGGCCACCGTCGAGTTGCCCGCACATTCGGGTGACACCAGGGTCGGCGAGATTCAGGCCCGCACCATTCATTCCGACGGCACGATCATTCCGCTATCTGTCAAGCCCGAAGACCTGTTGATCTCCAAGTCCGGAGAATGGCAGTGGAAACGCAAAATCTTCACCCTGCCCAGCGTGGAGGTCGGCAGCATCCTGGAATATCGCTACAATCTGCACAACGACGAAAATGAAGTCATGGCCCCCCGCTGGGTAATCCAGCAACCCTACTACGTTCACAAGGCAAACTATGCCTTTACGCCTTTCAAGGCGTTTCTGCGCGGCGCGGCAAATATGAGCAGCCATTATGTGCTGGACAACCACGGCGAGAGAGCCGACACCTTGATCTGGTGGCCCATCCTGCCCGCCGGAGCGCAGGTAAAGACCGATGCCCTCGGCCGCTACAGCCTGGAGGTGACCGATATTCCGCCCATTCCCGATGAGGAGTGGATGCCGCCGGTACAAAACTTCTGCTATAAGGTCTCCTTCGATTACATCAACGCCAAAAACGCCGACGACTTCTGGTCGAACGAAATCAAGTTCTGGTCGAAGGATGTCAATCGCTTCGCCGATCCTGCCAAGCCCATCCAAGAAGCGGTTTCCAGCTTGATTGTCCCTGGCGATAGCGATCTGGAAAAAGCCAGGAAACTCTACAAAGCTGTTCAGGCGCTCGATAACACCGACTTTTCCCGGAAGAAAGGGGAATCCGAGCTCAAACAGCTCAAGATGAGGGCGGCCAGGCGCGCCGAAGACATCTGGGCGCAGAAAGGCGGATCGAGCGAGGACATCGCGTTGCTTTACTTGGCCATGGTTCGCGCCGCCGGGCTCAGCGCGAATGCCATGAAGCTTGTAGATCGCGAGAAGGGAGTCTTTGATCGCACATATCTATACGCCAGCCAACTCAACGACACGATTGTCCTGCTGAACATCGGCGGAAAAGAGATGGCGCTGGACCCGGGAGAGAAGATGTGCCCCTTCCAATCCGTCCATTGGCGGCACTCGAGCGCCACGGGCTTCCTGCAAGGCAGCGATGGGAAAACCGTCAAAACATCTCCCGCTCAGCTCTACACCGACAACAAGCTTGCCCGCACCGGCGATTTGACCCTGGACGCCCAGGGAAGTGTGAAGGCCACCCTGCGATTTGCAATGACCGGACAGGAAGCGCTCTACTGGCGGCAACTTGCGCTCAGAAACGATGACGGCGAGGTTAAGCAGCAGTTTGACCGCTGGATCGGAGGGATGATCCCGATGGGCGTCGAGGCGCACATCAACCGGTTTGTGGGTATGGACGATCCGGACGTGAATCTGGTGGCCATGATCGAAGCGCACGGGTCGCTGGGCACGGCAACGCAAAGACGCGTCCTGCTGCCAGGTTTCTTCTTTGAGACGCGCACCCGGCAGCCCTTCGTCGATCAGGACAAACGGCTTGAACCTGTGGACATGCATTATGCGGATATCGTGAGCGACCAGTTGGTCTATCATTTGCCCGCCGGGTTGGCCCTGGAGGGCGCACCGCAGGACGCAAAAATCGCATGGCCGGATCATGCCCTCCTTATTACCAAAACCGTGCCCTCGCCCGGCCAGATTGTCGTTGCCCGCAAACTGGCGCGCAACTTCACCTTCGCCAAGCCGGAGGAATATCAGGACCTACGCGGCTTCTACCAGAAGGTCGCCGCCGCCGATCAGCAGCAACTGGTAATCACCGTACTGCCAGCAGGGAAGGGAAATTGATGAACTTGCGACTCAATGGGGTTACGGTCCTGTCCGTTGTGTGCGCGCTAGCGGCCTGCCTGTGCGCCGTCCCCGCCGCGGCCAGGGACAAGGCTCAGCCCGCTCCGCAATGGGCCGTGGATGCCGCCAAGACTCCCACTCCGGCCTCCGCCAGGGATGCCTCCGCCGTGATCCTCTTCGACGAGTACCTCATCACCGTCGATGCGCAGAACCACGCCGTCGAGCGGGAGCGCAGCGCAATCCGCATTCTCAAGCCGCAAGGCCGCGGCCACGCCCACTGCTCTGTTTCCTACGACGTGGACCAGAAGCTCAACTACTTCCGCTCCTGGACCTTCACGCCCGACGGCGGCCAGCTTCAGGCCATGGAGTCGGATTTCGTGGACCACGGAGCCTACTCCGCCCCTATCCTCCAGTTCACCGAGCGCATCCGCACAGTGAATCCGCCGGCCAGCGATCCCGGCGCCGTGGTCGTCTGCGAGACCGAAGAGCAGCTCCGGCCCTACATGTCCGAGGAAGACTGGGAGATCCAGTCCTCGATTCCGGTCGTCTCTGAAGCACTGGAACTCGCCCTTCCTCCCGGCGGCCATTTCGCCGAATCGTGGCGCAAGTTCCCCGCCGTCCAGCCCGTTGAGCTCGCGTCCAACCATCTGCGCTGGGAGATCAAGGACATGCCCGCGCTGGATTTGGAAAACATCTACGCCACTCCCTCCTGGAGGGCGCTTGCGGCCCGCATGTCCGTCAAGTGGGGAGACGCGGCCGTCAACGGCGCCGACAATCAATGGCGCGCCATCGGCCTGTGGCAGGCGCATCTCGAGGAACACCGGCCCGACCCCACCCCGGAGATTACCGCCAAGGCCCTTGAACTCACCGCCGGCGCTCCCGACCTCTATACCAGGCTCAGCCGCGTCACCGATTACATCCAGAAAAACATCCGCTATTTCATCGTCTCCAAGGGCATCGGCGGCTGGCAGGCCCATTATGCCGGGGACATCTATCGCAACCGCTACGGCGATTGCAAAGACAAGACCACGCTGCTGATCTCCATGCTGCAGGCCATCGGCATCCGCGCCTACTACCTCCATGTGGACTCCAATCGCGGCGTCATCGACCCCGCCGCTCCCTCCCTGGCCGGCAATCACATGATCACGGCCATCGAGCTGCCGGAAGGCGAAAACGATCCCCGCCTGCTGGCCCGCGCCAAGGCCGTCAATGGCAAGACCCTGCTCATCTTCGACCCCACCGACGAGGAAACTCCTGTAGGGCTGATCCGCGCGGCTCTTCAAGGCGCTTACGGCAACATCTCCAACGGGCCGGACAGCCAGGTCCTCCTCATGCCTGTGCTGCCGCCGGAGGCCTCGGGGATGAGCCGCAAAGGCTCCTTCACCCTGACGGCCGAGGGCTCCGTCGCCGGCGACATCACCGAGACTTTTACCGGCGACGATGCGACCTCCGAGCGCTGGTTCATCAAGGAGAACGACGCCAAACAGCTCCGCGAGAAGCTGGAGCGCGGTGTGGGCTCCGAGCTGCCCGGCCTGGTCTTCAAGGGTTTCGAATTCCGGCGAGAGACCGAACTCAACCAGCCACTGGACCTCGATCTCCACTTCAGTGCCACCGGCTTTGCTCACCCCGCCGGCCCTCTGCTCCTGCTTCGCCCGCGCATCCTGGGCAGCCATGCCCATGTGGTGCCCGATGTGATGGAAGGCAAACCCCGCAGCTACCCCATCGAACTCGGTCACCCCGGAACCTGGCGCGACAGCTTCGACATCGACCTTCCCCAGGGCTACGCCGTCGATGAGACCCCCACTCCCGTCCGCATCGACCTCGACTTTGCCAGCTATCGCTCCACTGTCTCCGCCCAAGGAAACCTTCTCCATTACGAGAGCGAATACGTCGTCCGCAAGGTTGAGATTCCTCCCGCCCAGGCCGCCGCCTTCCGCCAGTTTGAGACCGCGATTCTCACCGACGAAAAGGGCACGATCGTCCTCAAGAAGCAATAGACGGGCTCGGTCCGGCCAGCTTTGAATCCCTCTCCGCTGGCCGGCATCCATTCAGACATGAGCCATCCGCTTTTTTCCCCTCTCCAGCTCCGGTCGGTCAGCTTTCGCAACCGCATCGGCGTCTCGCCCATGTGCCAGTACTCGTCGCACGACGGATTCGCCACCGACTGGCACCTGGTCCACCTGGGCAGCCGCGCCCAGGGCGGCGCAGGGTTGGTGATTGCCGAAGCCTCCGCCGTGCTGGCGGAGGGCCGCATCTCTTCCGGCGACCTGGGCATTTGGAAGGACGCTCACATTCCGGCGCTCGAACGGATTGTCGAGTTCATCCACGACCAGGGCGCGCTGGCGGCCATTCAACTGGCGCACGCCGGACGCAAGGCCAGCATGTCCGTGCCCTTCGCCGGGGAGCGGCTCCTGGCGCCCTCCGAGGGCGGCTGGCAGCCGGTCGCGCCCAGCGCCCTGGCCTTCTCAGCCGATTACGCCCTGCCCCAGGCGCTTGACGCGGCTGGAATCGCCAACGTGGTGGAGGCCTTCGCCGGGGCGGCGCGCCGCGCCTTCAAAGCCGGTTTCGACGTGGTGGAGATTCATGCCGCCCACGGCTACCTGCTCCACCAGTTCCTCTCCCCGCTCGCCAACCTGCGTACCGATGCCTACGGCGGCAGCTTTGAAAACCGCGTTCGGCTGGCTCTCGAAGTGGTGGATGCCGTACGGGCAGTGTGGCCTGCCAAGCTCCCGCTCTTCGTCCGCATCTCCGCCACCGACTGGGCCGAGGGCGGCTGGTCCATCGACGAATCGGTGCAACTGGCCGGGCTTCTGCGCGAGCACGGCGTCGACCTGGTGGACGTTTCCTCCGGCGGGCAGATTCCCAACGCCAGGATTCCGGTTGGCCCCGGATTCCAGGTCCAGTTCGCCGCCAGAATCCGCCGCGAAGCCGGCATCCCCACGGCCGCCGTCGGCCTCATTACCGATCCCCAACAGGCGGACACCATCGTGTCCCAGGGCCAGGCCGACTTGGTGCTCCTGGCCCGCGAACTGTTGCGCGATCCCTACTGGCCGGTCCACGCCGCGGCTGCGCTCGGCGAGCCCGCCAGTTGGCCAGAGCAGTACCTGCGCGCCGCGCCGCGTCACTCACCCGCCCGCACCCCCCTCACCCCGCTTGTGACGGCCTGAAACGCCGTGGCCCGGACCGATTGCCTCTCGTCCGGGCCCCCAAACCGCTGAATTCCTGCGCAAAATGATCCCTGCTCGCTCAATTTGCTTCACAAAGAGTGCAATTCGTGGCCTATACTGCGTCTAGAGCAGGGTTCCGCCACCGCTGCGCTTCCCTACTCGCCTTCGCCATGGCCATGCAACTACCCCAGAAGCGCGCCTTCGATTCGCCCGCGATCCCCGACCGCCTCTATTTCAAAATTGGGGACGTGGCGCGCATCTGCGAAGTCGAAACCTACGTCCTGCGATTCTGGGAAACGCAGTTTCCTCAGCTCAAGCCCAACAAGAGCGGTACTGGCCAGCGGCTTTATCGCCGCCGCGATGTGGAACTGGCCCTGGATATCAAGCGGCTGGTCCACGCCGAGGGCTACACCCTCTCCGGCGCCAAACAGGTTTTGGAACAGGGCCAGCGCCGCCCCGATCCACAGCGCGACCCTCAGTCCCGCCTTCCGCTCGTTGCTGGCGACTCCGGCCAGCGCCTGGATGCCGTTGCCAAGACCATCAGCCACGCACGCACCGAGCTGCGCGCGATTGCCAGCCTGCTCGCCCTTCCCGCCCCCGGGCCGCCTCGTCGCCGCTCTCGGCTGGCAACCATGCCACCCGCTTCGGGCTCCTTGTTCCCGTCCTAGATTCTGTTGCCCGCGCTCAACCGCTGGCGCGCCGTCGCCTTGGCCTCGGCCACCGTCTCGTGCCAGATGCCCGCGGTTCCGTCTCTTCCCACTCTTTAACAGAAATCCTGCCACGCAGGGAGATGCGCTCGATCACGGGCGTTGGAATAGGCGGTCAGATCTTCCACTCTGCGCCAGTACTGAAGCCGGGCATTCCCCCAGCCTCTTGAGCCCGTGATGGAATGCTCGACCGCAACCAGGACTTGCCCAGAGGTCTCCTAAAAGACCCCTGCCAGAAAGACCTCGGCGGTGCGGTGTTTCTCGGCCTTGGCGCCACACTCGGCCAGTACCACGGGCGACAATGTGATCACTGGGCAGTGGGAGTGCGCCAGCACCTTGTACACCACGCCGTGACGGGCAACGGCGGCAAAAGCCGACGCTCCCTGAGCCCCCAGCACGATCAGATCCGCCTGCTGCGCCCGGCCTTGATAGAGCAACTCCTCGGTCGGATCACCCGGCACCACGATCGACTGCAAAGTGATCTTGCCCTGAATCTCGGCCGGAACCATGGCCATCAGATCGCTCTCAATCTGATCGATTGACCGGCCCGCCAGGATCTCCTGTCGCTCCTGGGGCCGGATCACATGCTGCAACACCAGGCGCGCGTTGTGCTGCGCGGCCAGTTTCGCGGCAAAGTCCACAACCACATGGCTCGATTCCAGAAGGCTTACGGCGCACAGGATGGTGCGGGTGGAAAACTCGCGGTAGGCCCCATCCACCACGTCGGGACCCACGATGTAGACCGGGACCTTGGCGGTGCGAAGAACAGCCTCGGCCACCGAGCCCACCAGCAGCTTGCCAATAGGGCCGGGAGAGTGGGTGCCCATCACGATGCGGTCGATTTCCCGCTCGCGCAAGTAGCTGAGAATCTGGTCCGCGGCCAGGCCCGGCCGAACCACCAGTTCGCAGCGCACGCCCGCGTCGCGCGCACGCTGGGCCAAAGGCTCCAGATGCTGCATCTCCGAGCGCGCCGCGGCGGCATAGTCGTAGTAGCGGATCCCAGAGGTCTCCGATGCGGCCACCACCAGGGTGTCGTAAGCGTGAAAAACAAAGAGTTCCGCCCCAAACTCCCGGGCTTGCGCAAGTGCAAAGGCAAAAGCCTTTTCGTTGGCGGGGATCTCGGCGGCGAACAGGATGCTGGAGGGTCTGCTCCAACCCGGCTTGAGGACAGCGGCCATGGGAACCTCCTTCTTACGTGCGGCCATACTGTGGCAGAGTCGCGATGGGTTTACGGTGCTGCGCGGCACAGGAGAAAGTGACCTAAATCACTCCACGAGGACCCAACGCGTCTGCTCCCGGCGCGCCTCAAACTCTCCGCAACCCCCTCCGCAATCAAGAAAAGAAGCCAACTCCCGGCCGGCCCCTCACCGGTGAACGCCTCGCGCGCCAGCCGGAATTCCGCCCGGCCGAAGAGCGCGGTTCCCATCTCCCGAGCAAGATTGGTGATCCCAATCACAGCCTGCCGCCCATTTAGCTGCTTTCCTGAGTGAGAGTCGCGCCGTTCCCCTGTCGCTGGTTCCCCTTCCTGGGCCGGCCCGTCGCGATTCAAAGCGGTCCACGGATTTGCAGTCCATTGCCGGCGCGGTGCAAAGTGGCTTTTTCCCTGGGAACGTGCCACGGATCGGTAATGACTTCAATGTACGGCAATGCGGGAACCGCTGGCGCTGGAGGCCCTATGGAATCGATGATGCACAATATCCCCGCCCGAGGCGGGTTGAACTTTGACGAGACCCCCTTTCTGGCCATCTGGGAGATTACCCAGTCCTGCGACCTGGCCTGCAAGCACTGTCGCGCCGCCGCCCAGCCCATCCCCCACCCCGACGAGCTGACCAACGCCGAAGCCAAGGCGCTGATCGACCAGATCGCCGCCATGCACGTGCCCATCTTCGTCTTTACCGGCGGCGACCCCATGAAACGCAAGGACGTCTTCGAGCTGATCCGCTATGCCGCCGACAAGGGCGTCCAGGTTGCCGTCACCCCCAGCGCCACGCCGCTTTTGACCCGGGAAGCCATGTTCAAGCTCAAAGAGGCCGGCCTGGTCCGGCTGGGCATCTCGCTGGACGGCTCGACCCCCGAGATTCACGACACTTTCCGCGGCCTTCCCGGCGCCTGGGCGCGCACCATCCAGGCCATCGAATGGGCCAACGAGGCTGGCATCCCCATCCAGGTGCACACCACCATCAGCCGCCACAACGCCCAAGACCTCGACAACCTCTGCGCCCTGTTCGAAAAGCTGGCTATCGTCATGTGGAACGTCTTCTTCCTGGTTCCCGTGGGCCGCGGCCAGCTCGGCGACATGCTCTCCGGCGAGGAGTTTGAAACCGTCTTCGGCAAGATTTACGAGCTGTCGCACCGGGTGAACTTCCAGATCAAGACCACCGAGGCCATGCACTACCGCCGCTACCTGATCCAGCACAACTTGGAAGAACGCCGCGTAAGCCACGCAGGAATGGCCGGCCACGCAGGGATGCATCCGCACGCCGCCGCGGCGCAGGCCTATGAGCCCGGAACCCCCACCGCCGACGCCAAAACCCGCACTGCGAGCTGGGCCACGCGCCGCGTCAACGACGGCAAGGGCTTCCTGTTCGTCTCCCATGTGGGCAACGTCTACCCCAGCGGCTTTCTCCCCATCCACGCCGGCAATGTGAAGCAGACCCCGCTCCAGGAAATCTACCGCGATTCGCCTATCTTCAAGTCGCTCCGCGACACCAGCAAGCTCGAAGGCAAGTGCGGCGCCTGCGAGTACAAGGAGATTTGCGGCGGTTCGCGCGCTCGGGCCTACGCCGTCACCGGCGACCCGCTGGCTCAGGAGCCCTGCTGCATCTACCAGCCCAAAAACTGGGACCCGGAACTGGAGCACGCGGCAGAAGCCTTCCGCCCGACCGAAGAGGCCGAGACGCTGGTCAAGCTCTGAGCCGCCCCACCGGCGCATCCGCCTGAAATCAGGCGGTCAAGGAAGAATGGGCAGGCAGACCGGAATTCATCTTCCGGTCTGCCTGCCCATTTTCTGCTTCATTGGCGTTTCCCTGCCGCCTCTCAATGGTCCGCGGAACTCAAATCCACCTTGCCGCGGAACTTGCTGTACACAAAGACCACATAGCCGATGGCCAGCGCCATGCCGAAGCCCCACCACACCAGGCCCACGGCCAGCGTATGGGGCCCCGAGATGGCGCGGCTCAACGTGATGTCGCGGTCCGCTCCCGTGGTGGCCGGCAGCAGCGTGGGATAGAGGCCCCAGCACGCGCCCGCCAGCATGAAAAATAGATAGAGCACCGACGAGAGAAACGCCTTCCCCGGCTGCCCCTTGTGGTTGAAGACCCAGATCCCAGCCAGCGCGGCCATCACTCCCAAGGGAACGATGAACGTGGCCGGGTAGTTGAAGTAGTTGTTCAGGCTGGCGGGCCGCACCGCGATGGTGGCCACCAGGCTCGCGACGGTGAGAGCCGCCACCACCAGCCACAGTGGATTCACAATGCGCCGGGCCCTGCCGGCCAGCTCGCCCGAGGTCTTGATGGTCAGCCACAGGGCTCCGTGCAAGGTCAGCGCAGTCAGCGCTACCAGCCCGCCGATTACCGTGTACCAGTCCAGGATGCCGGGGTTCGCGCCCGGCTGCCAGTTGGTCCAGAGAGGCAGGAAGAAGTAGCCGTCCGCTTGCAGCGGAACTCCCCTGAGCACATTGGCCAGAGCCGCTCCGAAAAAAACCGCCAGCAGCGCGCTGGCCAGACCAAAAACGCCGTCCAGCAGCGCCCGCCACACCCCCACCTCGATGTGGTTGCGCAGCTCCACGCTGATGCCGCGCAGAATCAGCAGCCACAGCACGATCATCAGCGGCAGATAGAAGCCGCTGAAGGCCGACGCGTAGAGCAGCGGAAAGGCGAAGTAGAGCGTCCCGCCCCCCGCCAGCAGCCACACTTCGTTCCCGTCCCACACCGGCCCGATGCTGGCCAGCGTGGTTCGCCGCTCGGTTTCCGTGTGCGCCAGGAACAGGTGCAGCACCCCAACCCCCAGATCGAAGCCGTCCAGAACCACGTACCCGACGATCATCACCGCAACCAGCCAGAACCAGATAAAACCCATCATGATGAAAGCCCCTCTTCTCTGTTTGAGCCCCTCGCGGGGCCGGCAATCGTCAGTCGGCGTGAACCGCCTCGGCAGCGGCATTCGGCTCCGGCCCGTTGCTGATTTCGCGATAGATCAGCACGGTGAACAGTAAACCCAGCAGCAGGTAGAGCCCCATGAACCCCAGCAGCGTAAACAGCCCGTTCGAGGCTGAAACAGTGTTCGAGTAGCCTTCGCTGGTCCTCATCAAACCGTAGATCAGCCACGGCTGACGTCCCAGTTCCGCCGTCATCCAGCCGGCGGTGTTGGCGATATAGGGCAGCGGGAAACTCAGCAGCAGCGCCCACAAAGCCCAGCGCGCCGTCTGCAGCCGGCCCCGCCACAGCAGAAAAGCCGACACGATCATCAGCAGAACAAACCAGGTCCCCAGCCCGGCCATGATGTGGTAGGCATAGTAGAGCAGCGGCAACGCCGTGGGCCATTGGTCGTGGGGAATCTGGTCCAGGCCCTTCACCTCCGCCTTGGTGGTGCCATAGACCAGGAAGCTCAGCGCGTCGTTGACCACGATGGGGTTGTCGATCTGTCCGGTCTCCTCGTTGGGCTGGCCCATCAGCACCAGTCCAGCGCCGGTCTCGCTGTGGAACAGGCCCTCCATCGCTGCGATGGCCGCCGGCTGGTTGCGCGCCACGTACTTGCCGTGCAGGTCGCCGGTGGGAAAGATGATCAGCACCGAAGCCGCCACCCCGGCAATCACGCCCACCTTCAGGAAGATGCGGGCATACTCCTCGCGCTGCCGTTCCAAAAGATAGAAAGCCCCCACCGCGGCCATCACAAACGAGCCGGTCACCACCGCGCCCGTCATGTTGTGCGCATACTGCAGCAACCCCCACGGGTTCAGCAGCAGTTGCCAGAAGCTCAGCACCTCGAACTGGCCATTGGGCAGCCGGTCGTACGCCACCGGATGCTGCATCCACGCGTCGGTCACGATAATGAAGAACCCCGAGATCCACGAACCCGCGAACACCATCACCGCCGAGAACCAATGCATCCATTTGGAGATTCGTTTTTCCCCATAGAGAAACAGGCCCAGAAACGCCGATTCCAGAAAGAAGCTGAACACGCCCTCCATCGCCAGCGGCTGGCCGATCACCCCGCCCGACAGCCGCGAGAACCGCGCCCAGTTGGTGCCGAACTCGAACTCCATGGGAATCCCGGTCACCACGCCGAAGACGAAATTGATGGCGAAGATGCGCCCCCAGAAGCGGGCCGCGCGGTCCCACTGCTCGCTGCCAGTCTTCAGCGCCACCGACTTCAGCACCACGATCAGCAGCGCCAGGCCCATCGTCAGTTGCGGAAACAAGTAGTGGAACGTGATGGTGAAGGCAAAGTGCAACCGGTGTATCAGCTCAGCTGTCATCAAAAAGCTCCTGTGTCGCAACGTGACCGAGGGGGAAAGACCAATGGGAAAGAACTGCGGGAAGCTCGCGGTACCAGTCCAGAGCGATTGTAGACCCGCCGCAAGCCAGGCAATGTCGCCTCGCGGACAGCCAGGAAATGTCGCCCAAACTCAAACGCAACCTGCGGCCGTCCCGTTGATTCGAATGGTGTAGCGTAAGAAAATCGCCTGCCATGCGGGCGCTTGGCGCCTGGATGCCATCGTCCACCCAGGAAATGCTGCGATGATGAGGTGGGGGTTACCATGCGGACGGCAATCGTTGGCGGTGGCATCGCGGGCTTGGCGGCTGCCTTTGAGCTGGAAAAGGCGCGCGCGGCCGGCGCTTCGGTCGAGTACACGCTCTATGAGTCCCGCGACAGGCTGGGCGGTTCCCTGGCCTCTGACATTGTGGACGGCGCGGTCCTCGAACGGGGCCCCGATTCCTTTCTCACCGAGAAGCCGGCGGCCATCGAGCTCTGCCGTGAGCTGGGACTCGCCGGCCAGCTCGTCCCCTCCAACGATGCGGCCCGCAAGACCTACGTTCTGGTCCACAACCGCCTGGTGCCCTTGCCCGACGGCCTCATGTTCCTGGTCCCCACCAAGCTCATTCCCACCGCGCTCACCCGCCTCTTCAGCCTGCCCACCAAGCTGCGCATGGCTCTTGAGCTGCTTCACCCCCCCCGGCCCAGCGGCAAAGCCGACGAAGCCGTAGCCACTCTGGTCGAGCGGCACTTTGGCGCCGAGGCCGTTGACCGCCTCGCCGACCCTCTGCTCTCCGGCATCTATGGCGGCGACGCCACGCAACTGAGCGCCCGCACCGTGCTGCCCCGCCTGGTCGAGATGGAGAGCGAATACGGCTCCCTCACCCGCGGCATGTTGGCGGCCCACCGCAAAATGCGCGCAATGGCCAAGGCCGCCGCCCAACGCAACGGCCTTGCGCCGTCCAACCCCCGCCCCGCGCCCCGCGCCGTCTTCACCGCCTTGCGCGGCGGCATGCAGCAGTTGGTCAGTGCCATCGAGGCGCGGCTTGACCCCGCCAGCATCCGGCTCTTCACGCCCGTCAGCGGCCTCCAAAAGGTCTCCGGCGGCTGGATGGTCAAGGTCGATGGCGCAACGGAGCTGTACGACGCGGTCATTGTGGCCTCGCCCGCCTGGGCCGCCGGCGCCCTTCTGGGCCCGGTCGACCCCGACCTCGGCGAACAGCTCGGCGGCATCCCCTACTCCTCCTCCATCACCGTCAATCTGGTCTACGACGAGGCCCAACTCGGCCCCCTGCCCGACGGATTCGGCTTCCTCATTCCCGCCTGCGAGGGCCGCTCCATGCTGGCCTGCACCTTTGTCCATCGCAAGTTTCTCGGCCGCACGCCGTACGGCAAGGTGGTTCTCCGCGCATTCTTGGGCGGAACCAAGAACGAAGCCCTGCTGGCCGAAACCGACGAAGCCCTGGTGGCCACCGTTCGCCGCGAACTCAGCGAGATCCTCGGCGAAAAGGTCCTCCCCCTTGAAACCCAGCCGGAGCATACCCAGGTCTCCCGCTGGCGCAAGGCCATGGCCCAGTACGCCGTCGGCCACCAGGAGCGCAAGCAGCGCATTTTCGACCGGGTGGCAACCCTCCCCGGCCTGCGCCTGGCCGGCAATGCCTACGACGGCATCGGCATCCCCGACTGCATCCGCCTAGGCCGCCAAGCCGCCAAAGAACTCCTCCAAGCCGGAAGCTAGCACCCGAGCCGAGAAAACATGCTGCATGCCGACTTACCGATACCGATCAGCGTTTAACTAACGCATCGGCGACCACGAACTCGCCGAAGCGGCTTTCAGGGGTCGTTTTTCCGAATGGCCAGCATGATCTGAGAGTTTCGAGGGGACCACGGTCAGAAATCGGAAACTGCAAAGTCGCCTTGGACGTTCTAAAATAGATTGTTTCCCATTCCACTCGTTCGTTCAACGTACGGTGCTTGCGGCAAGTTTGGAGGCCCGACCATGGACACACCGCCAGAAGAGAATACAGGCGCAAGGGCAACGGACTCTGCTTCGGATTTTAAGCCAGTTTTCGCCCAGACGAGTGCTGTCAGCGACCAATCGACAAGCAACGACAGCCTCGGTTTCAAGCTCTACGTAGAAGCGCTTGCGAATTTCCTTCTCGCGGATGCTACTTTTGCTCCGTTCACTATTTCTATCGAGGGCGCATGGGGCAGCGGCAAGTCTTCATTCATGCTTCAGTTGAAAGAGCGAATAAAAGCCCAATCCGCAGGTGCGGTAACCATCGACTTTAACGCTTGGAAATACGACAAGCAAGAGGAACTCTGGGCCGCATTCGCACTTACTGTCTCCCGTTCCCTCCGACGGAGCACCCCACTACTCCATCGGATCGTTGACGACATTTGGCTCTATTTCTCTCGCCTGAAGGGCTTGCGGGAAGGAGCCAAGCTGATGGCCAAGTTTATTGTTTGCTTGGCCTTGGCTTCCGCATTCACTTGCGGCGTCGTTTGGTCGTTCCGCGCTTCGAATCAAGAGCGCTTTGCTGTAGTGCAGAAGACAGTCGAGGAGATTTTTCCGCCAAAAGCTGAGGCGACCTCCAGTCCTATCCGGGGCGGGCCTCCAGACTCCGGCGCGAGGGCGACGAGTTCAAATGCGGCGTCTCCAGGTTCTTCCAATTCCAGCGCAAGTGAGTCGATAGCCGGTGCAAGGACATCGCCCACGAAAAATTGGTTCCTACTTTTAATGGCGAATTCGCCTTTGCTAACAGGCCTCATTCTTGTCGTGTGGGCAATTCGGAAGCTTCCTGGCGTTTCAGAAAAGACCCTGTTTGAAATTGAGCTCGAACAATATATCGACAGGCCGGACTACAAAGGGAAGGCGGCATTTGTTGACGCGTTTTCTGAGGATTTTGGAAAGATGGTTAGGGCGTACGCTCCAAAGGGCGGAGCGAAAGTATTCGTTTTTGTAGACGATCTGGATCGCTGCGAAGTACCTAAGGCTGCCGACCTCATGCAAGCCATCAACTTGATGATCGGAGACAGCAGCCCACTATTCTTTATCATCGGCCTCGACCGCGGCAAAGTCGCAGCTTCCATCGCGTTCAAGTACAGCGGAATAGCTCCCTACCTTCTCTCACCAGCAGAACTCGCAGCGGGCGCGAACACCGGAAATAAGCCGGACTGCATGAAGATCCGGGCCCTCGGAGACGAGTTTCTTGAGAAGTTTATTCAGATTTCATTTCCCATTCCGGTTTCTGACAACGATGAACAAGCGAAAGAGTTCATCAACAGTCTTATTTCGTCCTCCGTCGACCCCGTTTCTAGACCGAACTGGCTGCTTCGATTTGCTCCTTGGTTAATGAAGAGTGGTCAATCAAACGTTGCAAGTGTGAGGCCCTCCGTCGCAAGCGAATCTGACCGCGATCCGCAACGAATTGAAAGGGGACCGGAATCTGAGCGCATTCGCTCGGTTCTTTTGATGGTCCGCGAAATTCTCGGACACAATCCCAGGCGGATTAAAGCCTTCCTCAACAAGTTTCGCCTCATGCTCTACATTGCCAGCAGCCAAGGTTTGTTAGACAAGGACCGAAACACCGGCATCGCCGAAGTTACGCCAGAGCAGCTTGGTAAGTTTATTGCACTCACGAGCGTATATCCAGAAATGCTTGCGGAATCCTTGGAGCATGAATCTTTCTTTCATGAGTTGGAGTTCTATTTGACCTTTGGGCAAACGAGGAATGTGGATCAACTAGCTAGTGAGGACTACGTTGAACAGTGGCTCAGAAAACCGGGGGTTCGCACACTATTTGTGCCACCGAGGACGCTGACAACTGCCTGGAAGAACACATACTCTCTTGAGCGATTTCCGGTCTCGAAGTTCGTGAGAGTTCTTCCGCCTGTTCCCGTTCCACAGCAGAGACTTTCCAAGATTAAAATTCAGTTCACATCCACTGAAAACGAGACCGCGAGGTCCGTCCCGATCTCAGCGAACAACGACCCCTCGGCGCCAAGCCCCCAAGACCCTAGATTCACCCGTGAGACTTCTCAACCCACGCTAGCGACCGGTATCACCTTTCAGCAGTCGGAAGACACCTTCCCCACCTCTACCAGCTTTCAGCAGGTGGACACCTTGCCTGAGTCGCACGGGGCGGAATCGGAAAGGAGCGATGCTTCTGTTATTCGCCAAGCACCAGATCAAGAATCGAAGGACGCACTGCCGTCTGCAAGAAGCGTCTCTGCGGCAGTGCGATTCAGCGATCCAGTCTTTCCTGAAGAAAAGCAAATTGACGGGAAACACCAAAAAGGAATAGAGGAGCTTGACGCACCGCCATCTGCAAGAACTGCCTCAGTGCAAAACGTATTCAGCGAGCCTGTATTTCCTGAAGAAAAGCAAATTGACGGGAAACACCAAGAAGGAGTTGAGGAGCTTGCCGCTCCGCCCGACAAGGATCCTTCGCCAGAAACTGACGGAGTTGGAAGCGACTCACCTGCCAGCAAAGTCACCGGTGGGGTTATTCGACAGATTCTCTAATGGAACTTCCCGCCAACGAGGAATGTGCCCGATTCTCAGGCAAAGAGGAAGCAATGCTCGGTTGTGCCAATAGCTCAAAGCGCCATTGCGCCCTCCTCCTCCGGATCGGTCCCGAAAAACGCCGTAGGGTCCGGGATCGATGACGCGGGAGAAAACTTCAGCGCGAAGCGAAGCACCCTCTGGGCCAAACAGCCCCAGGGGTTTTGCAGAGAATTTCCCCTCTCTGGCGCACACTCAAAGACAGAGGAGAATGGGGCGAAGCCCCGTTCCCGGCCGGAAAATCCGGCCAAAAAGCCGTCCCCCCCCACCCCCCCTACCGCTTTTACCCCATTTTTTCACCCCCATCATCACGTTAAGTAGCACATAATACATATGTTAGTCATGCACGCCAGTTAACCAACCAGTAAACACAACTGCCCATTTTTGACCCCATTTTCCCCCTTTTTGCCCCAAAAACCGCCCTTTGGGGCCACTTTTCGGCGGGTTGGCCCGCCCTTTCTTTGCTTTCCCTTTGCCACCTCGCCACTCTGGGCGCGATCGCCCTTTTGCACCGCCGGCTGCTTCCAGGTTCTTCCGCCTAAAAGCTGTACTGGAACGTGAGTTGAAGAACGCGCGGGTTCCACAGTGACACGCTGCCGTACGTGGTATTGACCAACGAGCCAAAGTTGGAATCCGTCACGGTGGCGTCGGGAAACATCAGGCCGGTATCGGAGTGCCACGTAGAGCCCAAGTCAAAAATATCCGCACGAATCATGGCCGTCTGACGTTCCTTGATATGAGTTGTCTTTCCAAAGCTGGCGTCGAGATTCGTGTAGAAAGGCGTGCGCTCCGGACTCTTGTTGGTGTTCCCGTATCGTCCCAGCGGCGGTGTCGAGTACTTTGAAGTGTCAAAGTTCTTGGCCAGCGATTTCGAGAATCCCGACGAGTTATGAAAAGTCGAATTCGCCATGACCCGGCTGGCATAATACTCTCCCATCTGATCTGCCGATTCCCCCGCATTGACTGCAAACGGGAATCCGCTCGCCAGTTGATAAACGCCACTGGCCGTCCATCCCCCCAGCAGCCAGTTCAATCCACTGACGTGGAAGAGGCTCTTCGGCACCTCGTAAGCGTAGGTGGCCACCACGCGGTGCGTTTGATCGGAGGCGGAAAGCCCGTACTCCTGATAAGGATGGTGCGGGTCCTGAATGAGGCCAGGCTCCCCATTGATCAGGTTGATGCCCGAAGTCAGGTCCATCGTCTTCGAGTACGTGTAGTTGAGGTGATAGGTCAGCCCATGCACCGGCCGCTGGATCAGTTGCACCTGAAGCGCGTTGTACGTGGACTGGAAACCGTTATTGTTCCCATACAGATACGGCGGCATGTTGGGGTAAGGCTCGCGGCTGTCGATGGGCTGGAAATTCGGATCGCTGAGGCAGTATGCATCGCTCCCGGTGGCCAGCGACGCGTCCACCAGCGAGTTGCAGGTGTCATTGGCCACCGTCGGAGGTGTCGCCACTCCGAGAATGTCCTGGCTGGGCTGACGCAGGCCATGGTCGCCCACATATCCAATGTCCAGCATCAAGGTCGGTTTCAGCGAATACTCGGTATCGAATGACCATTGCTCATCGTATGGGTTCTTGTTGGTCGGCCAGTTCACCTGGTTGAACGGAAACTCCCATCCGGGAGAAACAAAGAGCTTGTCCGCGCTCACTGGAGCCGACCACAGATTCTTCACCACCGCCCCGGACTGCGTCTCCGTTCCTGCCGGAGATGGGTAGGACGCTGCCGACTCGTTGTACAGTGAGTCTTTGTCATACTGGCTTCCATCGTAGTACCGGTTGTACAGTCCATAGAAGATGCCGAATCCGCCGCGCACCACAAGCCGCTCGCTCAGGGGCGGGCGATAGGCAAAGCCAAGGCGCGGCGCAAAGTCCTTCTTGTCGATCGGCACCAGGGTGTTCAAGGCTCCGCAGCCCAGAAAGTTGGGATTTCCGCCGGCGGCAAGGATGGGCGTCACGAAGCTGCAATTTGCCCACACAAACTGCCCTCCGCCTGAGGTGCTGAAGGCATATCCGTCCCCATTCCTGCTGTGCAGGTTGGCGGGTCTCTCCCAGCGCAGCCCCGCGTTCAGGGTCAGCCGGTCCGTAACATGCCAATCCTCCTGGAAGAACAGGTTCCAGTTGTTACCCCACAGGATATAGTCGTCGCTGGCTACCGGCGGCGGTCCGTTCGCATTGCTGGTGTCGCCCAGAAGGAAGTCCGCCAGCGCATTGCCCTGATACATCGCCGTCGCGCTGTAACTCCCATTGCTCGCCAGCGCGCTGCCCGCGTACCCCGGCACCAGCGATGTAAACTCGCCGTTGAAGCCCAGCGAGCCCGTTCCCCCGTAGTTATCCAGTTCAAACAGTTGCAGCCGCCGGAAGTCGATCCCGAAATTCAGCGTGTGACGGCCCCGGATCAGGGTTACAGTGTCCACTCCCTGGTAGATATTATCGACATAAGTCGTGGGTGTGCCGCCGCCGAATCCCTGGTAATTGAAAATCGAAACCTGGGGCACATCGAAGGTCACGGGATTGGGATTGGTGTTGGCCAATCCGGCATTGGCCGAGAGGTTCGGCCCGTACGCCGTATCCGTTCCATTCAGATAGTGGTCGCGGCTGTAACCCAGCGTGGCCTGGTTGAGGAATGCGGAGTTGAAAGTGTGAGTCCATGTCCCGCCAAACAGCTTGGGCCTGGAGTACACTTCGCCGCCCTGCCCGAACCGGATGCTGGTGTTGGTTTGCGACATGGTTCCCCAATTCCCTGTCAATGAGAAATGGTCGTTCGCTCCCGCATACTGATCGAAGCGCACCGTGCCGATGCCTTGCTTCTTTGTCGTCTTGGTGTCCGCGGAGTAGTTGTAACACCCGGTCAGAATGTGCTGCGGTTCCGCGCAATTGGAGTTGTTCTCCCCATCAAAGTAGGCGGCAATCTTGGCCGCTACCGGGTCGATCTCCCCGCTGGGAATCTGGTTGCTTGGAAATTGCGTGCGCAGTATCGGACTCGCGTCTGGGCCGACGTAACCGGCGGGAGGTTTGGGGTTGTAGTTCGGATTGGCGACCGTCGTGGTCGGATCGTAGATGGGAAACGGCCAGGCGCTGAAGTCCCCGCCCAGCTCCGCCGAAGTCGGCACCCAATCCGACGTCGGGGTGTTCACCTTGTTGTATAGCCCCTCGTCATAACTCACAAACCAGAAAGTGCGGTCCTTTCCCTGGTACATGTGCGGCACGCTCAAGGGACCGCCCAGCGTGCCGCCGAACTGATTCTGATGAAACGGCGGGTTCACGGGAGAGGTGCTGCCCGTAGCTTTATTCACTGCTTCCTGGTACTGGCTGTTCGGCTGCATCCAGTCACCTTGAAGGGCCTCATAGGCCGCGCCGTGCAGCTTGTTGGTGCCCGACTTGATATCCACGTTGACCTGCGCCGTGCCTTGTCCATACTGCGCGCCGTACATGCCGTTCATCATCTTGAATTCCTGAATCGAAAGCTCGTTCGGGATATTGATCGGCACGCTGAAGAAAAAATCGGCGTCGTAGATTCCGTCCACGCTATAACTTGTCGACTGCGCCTGCGCCCCGTTGGCGCTCACTTCCATGTACTCCTGATTCAGGCCGTGGTAACCCCAGTCCACACCCGATCCGCCCGGCGTCAGATTGGTACCCACGTTGGTGATCATCAGGTTGGTAAAGTCGCGGCCGTTGACCGGAAGAGCCTGAATCATATCCGCTGAAATCACCTGGCCGATGGTCTGATCCTCCGTGTGCAGCATTTGCGTGTCGGCAGACACTTCCACGGTGTTGCTCACGCTGCCTACCACTAGCTTGAAGTCCTGACGCAGCGTCTGCTGCACCTCGAGAACCAGATTCTCCGAAACCTGCTTGCTGAACCCGGGAGCCTCTACGGAGACCGAGTACTTGCCCGGATCAAGCGCGGGGACAACGTAGTCCGCGCTGGAGTTGGTCGTAAGTTCTTTCTGGTTCCCCGTGTCCAGGTTGCGCACCGTCACCTTTGCGCCCGCAACCGCCGCGCCAGCCTGGTCCACGACGTGGCCTACGATGGTGCCCTGGGCGTTTTGCGCGAACGAACCCCTGGGACACACGGCAGCCATCACCGCCAGAAAGGCGGCGAAAGCCAAATGCATGGGATGGAGTTGGAATGCACGAATCATCACTGAACCTTCCTTTCCTCTGGAGGGTATTCCGAAGAACCTATCGAGAAACACCAGCGAATGAGGCGGAAAGGATTCGATCGCGTCACAAGGCCCCAGGAGAGATTCGCGAACGGCTCGCGGGGGTTCGTGGCCCGACCTCAAACCGCTTGGCGTGCGGAAGAGAGTCTCAATAAGTTCCAGGGAATCCGAAATCGCGATCACCTCGCTTGCGCCAAACCGAGGCATCGTCCTGCGCGAGTCGCAGATTTGAAAGCGCGACCCTTGGCAGCATCTTGGGATGAAAGTTAGCGCCAATCCGCTCAAATAGTCAAGAAAAACAGTCAGTTGACTCAAATACGGTGTCGATTCACCGGGTGGGCGCGGAAATCGCGACCGGTCGTGGCATACGAAGAGCAGTGGCGGAATTCTCTCCCCAGATTCCCGCTCTGGGACCCCGCTGTGCAACCGCCGTCGAGCCATCTCCCTGACTCCCTGCGCCCGGTCAGATGAGGCCGGCCCCGCGCCACCCTGGTCTAGGCCAGTTCCTCCTTCAGCGCTCCATTTTCCACCTCATATCGCTTCCCGCCCTGCGGATTGGAGATCTGAAAGATATGTGGTTTCACATACATCGATACGTCAATTGCTGAATCATCCCCAGACTCACAGCTCGTTGATAATCAGCGCAACGCGGCCGGCGATCAGGTCGCCGGGAGACTCGCCCGCATCGACTTCAATCAGGTCCACTGGGTAGTTGATGCTGTGCGGCCGCAGCACCAGCCGGTTGGACACAAAATCGACATAGCGAAGAGTCAGATGCGACCCGTTCCGCACCGCGTAAACACTGGGCCGGTTGGGACGGTAGGGCATCAGCGAGTTATAGTGCCGGTCGATCAGCGTTACCGCCTCCGGCAGCACCAGGGGCTCCATGGCCATGGCGTCCGCCGCCGGGATGCGAACCGCCACAAAGCGCTGCCAGGCGCGTCGCGGGTTCGACACCCTGGCCCGGATCGACTGCAGCAGACCAGGGGGCAGGCGCAGCATCGACTGCACCGCCGAAGGCCGGATGTAGGGCTCAAACAGAGCTGCGGCATGAGAGACCACCGGCGCCGAACTGCCCTCCTCGTCCCCGTCCGGCGCACCGCTCTGGTACGTCGCCGGCAGCAGATCCCCGGCCGCCATGTGCTGCGCCGCCAGGATGCGGTCCAGCCCCTCCAGAGACAACTGACGCCGGCTGTGCAGAAAGTTCGACAAGTGAGACTGCCCAAACCCCGTCTGCCGCGCCAGCAGTGAAACGCTGAGCGTGCCCCGCTGTATCCTGCGCAGCAGTTCCAGGCGGAGTCGCTCGTGCATTTGGGTAAAGTTCATCTGTGGAAATTTCGCCACCAGCAATGGGCGCAAAAGCTTCCCGTTTTCCTCCCGAAAACTTAGAAGGGCTGATTGGCCTTCATTTTCGACGCTTGTCAGAAGATTGAAAAGCATAGAAGTGGAAAAGCTCGCGGGGAGATTGACGCAAGAGAACCATGTTTCTAGATTTGCCTTACTTAATCTCGTACTGGCTTGTGGGAATTTTGTGAGAAATGTTCCGTTGCCGTTAGGCTGAACGGGGCGAAATTCTGCCCCCTTTCAGCGGCAAATGAACAATCTCCGGAGGACCTGCGTCCATTCCGGTCAACCGTCCCTGCCCGATGCGCTCTCCAGAAGCGCAGGGGCAAGCCAACGCGAAAATTCCAGGATCTGCGCGCTATGAGCATGACAAGAAACGAGAGAACCCGGGCGGCTATCCCCCATCAGGGCACAAGACTCCTGAGCAGCGGCGCCGGGTTTCCTCTACCCCGCGGAAAAAGGATGTCAAAGCAAAACCGTCGGGATAGTACGCGAATACGGAGATTTCGTCATGGAATTGCGCGTGCAATTGAAGATTTGCGAGGGGTGCGGCTGTCTTTGGTACCGTGCCCAGACCCACGGGAGTGTGTACTGCCAGGGATGTGAGACGAAACTCAGGGACTTTCCAACCCCCGAAAGCCGCAAGCGGCGCGGACGCCCCGCACGAAAGCCGCTGGCCAGGGTTTGGGCCGTAGCCCAGGCAGCCAAGGGTATTGGAGGTGCCGCATGAGCGCAGCACTCCAGTTGCCGATGGTTTGGGGAGCAAGCAGTGCGCAGCCGGCCTGGCACGAGAACGCGAGGACGCGCCCGGAAACGCCGGCGGCCAAACCCGCCGCAAAACAACCCGATGCCGGTCCGGTGGTCAGCCTTGGCTTCTACCGGAAACACACCGAGAGCACGTTGAGACGCTATCTGTATGCCTCGATGCAGGTGGGCAGGGCGCCCTCCATCCTGGGCGACCCGATTGCCCGGGGCTGGTGTTCAAGCCGCCCCATTCGCACCTTCGAGGACGCCGTCATCTTCGTCCTCGACGTGGAGAAGTGCCTCAACCAGCTCGGTTCGCTGGATCGCGAGATGCTCAGCCGCATCGTGCTCCAGGAATACACCCAGGCCGAAGCGGCCAGCTTGATAGGGATGAGCGTCCGTACCATCTCCTACAAGTTCCCCAAGGCCCTTGACCGCTTGACAGAGAAGCTGCTGGAAAGCGGGCTCCTGGTCCTACCGCACTAATCGCACGAGAAAGCCGCCGGCGAGGGGAGAGGCAAGTTAGTCCGCTCCCCCTTCGCCGTCGGCACGGGTCAAGGAAACGAGTAGCATCCGACACACAAATGGTCGTTCATGTCTTGAAAGGGCACGACTTCAGTCGTGCCGCAAGCGGCCCAAAATGACCAGGGCTTTAGCCCCCGAGGGAAGTTCTTTCAGCCCTTCGGATTGTCAATACTGGCGGTCAAAAAACCTGCGCCACCGGCCTGTGCAACCTGCAAACTCCCCGCCCCGTTCAAAGCCCGCGGCGGGCTTACCGCGCCTTTGGCCGCCAGCGAAGAATGGGCTTTCTTGCCGCCTGCACCTCGTCCAGCCTGGCCACGCGCGTCGAGTGCGGCGCCGTCTTTACCAACTCCGGCGTTTCCTCCACTTCCTTCGCAATGGCCCGCATGGCGTCGATGAACAGATCCAGCTCTTCCAGCGACTCGCTCTCGGTGGGCTCAATCATCAGCGCCCCGTGGACGATCATCGGGAAGCTCACCGTGTACGGGTGGAAGCCGTAGTCGATCAGCCGCTTGGCAATGTCGCCGGTCTTCACCCCCAGCGCCGCCTGCCGCTTGTCGCTGAACACCACCTCGTGCATCGAGCCGGTCTTGTAGGGCAACTCGTACACGTCTTCCAGCTTGTTGCGGATGTAGTTGGCGTTGAGCACGGCGTCTTCGGTGGTTTGCCTGAGCCCGTCCGGCCCGTTGGCCAGAATGTAAGCCAGCGCGCGGATGAACATGCCCACATTGCCATAAAAGGCGCGCACCCGGCCCACCGATTGCGGCCGGTCGTAGTTCCAGCCCAACAGTCCCTCAGTCCCTAGTCCCTTAGTCCCTGCCTTTTTCACCAGCACCGGCGTGGGCAGAAACGGCTCCAGAAACGCCTTGCAAGCCACCGGCCCCGAGCCGGGCCCGCCGCCGCCGTGAGGCGTCGAGAAGGTCTTGTGCAGGTTCAGGTGCATCACGTCCACCCCGAAGTCGCCCGGACGCGCCTTGCCCACCAGGGCGTTCATGTTGGCGCCGTCCATGTAGAGCAGAGCCCCCTTGGCGTGCAGAATGTCGGCGATCTTGTGAATCTGGCTCTCGAAAACTCCAATCGTCGAGGGGTTGGTCAGCATCAGCGCCGCGGTCTCTTCGTCCACCTGGGCCGCCAGAGCCTCCAGATCGATGCCGCCCTCGGCGTTCGACTTCAGGTTCTCGACCGTATAGCCGCAGATGGCCGCCGTGGCCGGGTTGGTTCCGTGGGCCGAGTCCGGAATCAGAATCTTGCGCCGCGCATTGCCGCGCGACTCGTGCCAGGCCCGCACCAGCAGGATGCCCGTGAATTCCCCGTGCGCCCCGGCAGCCGGCTGCAGGGTGATCGCGTCCATGCCGGTGATTTCCTTCAGGCAGCGCTGCAACAGGTCGATGATCTCCAGAGCCCCCTGCGCCAGCGAGTCCGGCCGGTAGGGGTGCGCCTCGGCCAGGCCCTCGATGCGGGCCACCAGCTCGTTCACCCGCGGGTTGTACTTCATGGTGCAGGAGCCCAGCGGGTACATGCCCAGGTCGATGGCATAGTTCCACGTCGAGAGCCGCGTGAAGTGCCGGATGAGCTCGATCTCGCTCAACTCCGGCAGCTCCGCCGGCGTCTTCCGGTGCGTTTCGCCCAGCAACGCCGCCGCGTCCACAGCCGGCACGTCCAGCGGCGCCAGGTTATACGCGCGTTTCCCTGGCGACGATTTCTCGAACAGCAAAGCCTCGTTCTGCGTCTGGTGCGGACGGACCTTGCCGAGGGTGTGGCGGTCCGTAGTTTCAGATGCTTGTGTCACGATTACCTCTCATCCTTAAAACAGATCTCAGAGCCACGTCATTGATGTGGACAGACGCCTTTTGTAACAAGGGCACGGCTTCAGCCGGGCCACAGAATCAATCATTGGTGTGGACAGACACGTTTTGTAACAAGGGCACGGCTTCAGCCGGGCCACAAAACGCGAGAAAGAGGGGTGGGCTTTAGCCCCTGCCATGTTCCGTCGAGCCCGAAATCTCCTGCGCCTTCCCCGCGCTTCGTTCTTCCGCCTTTTTCCTCACCAAACTCTCGAAACAAAATGGATATTGCTCCGTCTCATCCACCAACCCAGCCTTAACCGGGTTCTCGGCGACGTACGCCCGATGTACCTCAAAGCTCTGCTGATTCATGACCTGCACCTCTGTGAACCCGCGCTGCCAGACTTCGCCCAAATGTCCGAATTCCCTGCCCCGGCGAAATGAGAATCTTCCTTTCACCAACTGCATGGCCTTCTCCACGGTCATCCCATCGTCGACGGTCAATAGCAGATGCACATGATCCGGCATGATCACGAAGTCGTGCAGCTTGAACGCATGTTCCGCGACAAGCGAACGCAATACATCGATCAGGAGTTCGGCATCCCTCTCCGACTGCAACAAGCGCCGGCCCATGCTCGTCTTCGTCGTCGTGAAAAAGGTGCGAGCCGGGTTGAGAATGTCCTCCGGTGATGAGTTCCTGCCGGGTTTCGCCATTGCAGGGGCTAAAGCCCATCTCCTTCTCGTGCCTTCTTCGGCATGACTGAAGTCATGCCCTGTTACAAAGCAATCGACTAAGTGCGGCAAAGCTGATACGAGCTTCGCAAGCTGCTGTAAAACTCGGCTTTGTAACAAGGGCACGACCTAAACGCTGCCCAAGAACTAGGCCTTGTAACATGGCGCGACCTAAGAGTTACCCAAAAACCAGGCTTTGTAACAGGGCACGACTTTAGTCGTGCCGCAAAGGCCGCAAAATCTTGCGTGGGCTTTAGCCCCTGAGGGATGCTTCTCGGCCATTTCGCTTGAAAACCGCCCTTTCCCCGCAACCTGTAAAGTCATGCCCTGTTACAAATCTAGCGAATTGCCGTGCGTCGGCTATCCACTTAATGGATCGCGACATCATGCCAAGTGAAATCGCTTTGCCAAATCTTGTTCTGTCTTGCGTTCTCTGCGGGGCTTTGGTCCATCGAGGGAGGGTTGCACTCGCCATACGCGATTGTGAGTTCCTTCCTGGTGTTCCATTCGAGATTGAACGCGCCGTGGTCCTCTCATTCATATGTCCTGGCGTAAACCTTATCGCCGAATGGATTCTCGGACTCCCTTAATGCCACGTATAAGGTATCTGGCCATCCCCACATTCCTGTTGTAAAGGTGTGAACTTCGGCAACCAGCTTTCCGTCAGGAGATTGTGTTTGCAGAATCAAGCGGTCTTGCTCCTTATGCGCCGACGACCTTCCCCAGTCCGTGAGCAACGCCACGAACAGAACGAAGAAAATGGAAACCGTCGCGCATATTGTCAATGCAGCGGTCTTCGCAAGTTTGCGGATCATCGCCTACCTCCACGCGAGGATTCATTGGCCCATTGCCTTCCGCTTACGCCTCCACCGGTGCGCCAGCCAGCACCCTGGCGGCTCGATCGATCTGCTCGCGGGTGATTAACTCGGTTGCGCACCACAGCGTGGCATCGCCTAACTCGGGATACCACCGGCTTAACTCCACGCCGCCAACGATCTTTTCATCCAGCAGCCGCTGGCTCCATTGCGCCGGGGCCTCCTCGGTCTGGAGCACAAACTCGTTAAAGCTTGGCGCGCCGGTGAACAACTGCCTTGCCCCGGCCTGCCCACCCAGCTTCTTCGCCGCATAATTCGCCTTGGCCAGGTTGTGCTCGGCCAGTTCGCGAATGCCCTCTTTGCCGTAAACGCTGAGGAAGATGGTGGCCATCAGCGCCACCAGGGCCTGGTTGGTGCAGATGTTCGAGGTGGCCTTCTCGCGGCGGATGTGCTGCTCGCGCGTGGAAAGCGTGAGCACGAAGCCCCGGTAGCCGGTCGAATCCACGGTCTGCCCCACCAGCCGCCCCGGCATCTGGCGCACGTACTTCTCCTTGGCCGCGATGACGCCGCAGAACGGGCCGCCGTAGCTGAGCGCGACGCCGAACGACTGCGCCTCCATGCTGACGATATCGGCCTCGACAGGCGGCCGCACCACGCCCAGCGAGACCGCTTCGGCAATCGAGACAATCAGCAGTGCGCCCTTGGCGTGGGCGATGGCCGCAATGGCCGGTATGTCCTCAATCACGCCGAAGAAGTTGGGGCTCTGCACCAGCACGGCCGCGGTTTCGTCCGTCACGGCCGCCTCCAGCGCGGCCAGGTCGATGCGGCCGGTCTCGCGGTCGTAACCCACCAGCGTCGCGGGCAGCCCCTGGTGCCGGGCGTAGGTGGCCATCACTTCGCGGTACTCCGGATGCACGGTCGCGGCGACCGCGGCCTTGTGCCGGCCGGTAACCCGAACAGCCATCATCACGGCCTCGGCCGCGCCCGTCGATCCGTCGTACATGCTGGCGTTGGCCACGTCCATGCCGGTCAACTCGGCGATCATGGTCTGAAACTCGAAAATCGCCTGCAGCGTCCCCTGGGTGATTTCCGCCTGGTAGGGCGTGTAGCTGGTCAGAAACTCACCCCTCTGCACCAGCGAGTCGATGATGACCGGCCGGTAGTGGCGATAAGCGCCCGCACCCAGAAAGCTGGCGTAGCCGGTGGCGTTCTTTTGCCCGGCGGCACGGAAGTAGTCGATGATCTCGCTCTCCGCCTGCTGGCGGGGAACGTCGAGGTCGCGGTCCAGCCGGTACTCGGCGGGAATGACCTCGAAGAGCGAGTCGATGGACGCCGCGCCGATTTCGGCCAGCATCCGTTCACGTTCGGCAGGGGATTTGGGCAGGTAGCGCATGGGGTCCTTTGGGCGAACTGACAGTAGTCAGTAGTCAGTGATCAGTTGTCAGTGATCAGCAGACCCGTGAAGGCCTGTGGCTTCCCACTCCAGTTGCGAGGTCCGGAAAGCAAAGCGGCAGGCGCGAGATGAGCAATGCAGTCGAAAGCTGCTCCAACTGTTGACAACTGACAACTGACAACTGTTTTTCTCAGCCTTCTGTTTCTTCCGCTATAAACGCCTCGTAGGCGGCGGCATCGAGCAGGGCATTGAACTGCGCAGGGTCGCTCAGTTCGACCCTGATAATCCAGGTGGTGTACGGAGCTTCGTTGATCTTGTCGGGGGCGGACTTCAGTTCCTCGTTCACGGCGGTCACGGTGCCCGTCACGGGTGAATAGAGGTCGCTGACCGCCTTCACGCTCTCCACAGACCCAAAGACGGTGTGGGCCGTGACCACGTCGCCCACCTTGGGCGCGTCCACATACACAATGTCGCCCAGCGAGTTCTGCGCATAGTCGGTGATGCCGACGGTGCCAATGGCGCCATTCAGCTCAATCCATTCATGTTCGCGGGTGTAGCGGTAGTTCGAGGGAATAGGCATGGCCATTCCGGTCCTCCATGGGAAATGAACCCTCAGTGTACGACCTGCCACAGGCTGAGGGGAAACATTGGATGCGCCAGGGTGAAAACTGCCGGCGCGTGCGGGAAGTCTATTTCGAGGGCCCGAAGCCGGGATAGGGCTCTAGCGGCACAACCGCCAGGATCTCCAGCATCCCTGCCTGAAAAATAGGAAGGCTGCTCAGGGCCGCGCGGACCTCCGATTCCCCAGGAGCCTCCCAGAGAATCGCGGCTCCAGGCAGGTCGGCGCGCTTCCAGATCTGGCGAACCAGCCCCGAAGCGTACAAGGCCCTGACGCACTGGCCCTCCAGGGCCATCAGTTCCGGCGTAAAGGCCTCCGGCGGAAACACGTCGATGCGGCGGCGGGACAGCGAAAGAAACTGCATGGGGAAATTGTAAAGGCAGGGAACAGGGATCAGGGATTAGGGGCTAGGGAACAGGCGTGTTGGAGACCGCGCTCGCTCCCACCCCCGGATGGGGCCGCGTAAAAGGCGAATCCGTCGTCGAGATAACCTCCATGCGATTGCCCTGACCGCCACCCTGGTCCCTAATCCCTAATCCCTAATCCCTAACCCCTAATCCCTAGTCCCTATCTTTCAAAGAACCTGCCCCTTCCCCCATTGCCCCACGGATCGTAATGCGCCGCGAAGTTGGCGCGGTTCTTCACCGAGGGGTGGTTGTAGGTCCAGAACTCGACAAAAGCGTTGGGGTTTGGGTCTTCCAGCCAAGCTTCGCCCAGTTGGTTGAAGCTGGAGGCCGTGGTCTTTTGCGGGTCGGCCACCAGGCCGTGGATGGCCTCCTGCCCGTAGACGTCGGCCTCGTGCTCAAAGTGGCGGCTGAAGGTGTTGCTGGCCGGCTCCAGCGCCAGGCTGAGCACCGACAAAGTGAAAATGAGCACCAGAAAGCCCTGGCGGCTGGCCAGCGGCGCCAGCCCGCTGCCCGGCGCGCTCAACTGCCAGCGGTCCCCGAAGCGGCGCCCGAGCCAGCCGGCCAGCGCGGCGCTGCCCCAGAACACAAAAAACAGCCCGGCCGCCATGCCGCAGAGCATCTTGGGAATATGGTTCAGAACATAGTGGCCGCTCTCGTGGCCGAAGATGAACAGGATCTCGTCGTCCGGCAGCCGGTCGGTCGTCGTGTCCCACATGACGAAGCGCTTGGTCGAGCCCAGGCCGGTGACGTAGGCGTTCAATCCGTTGGACTTGGCGCTGGCCTTCATCAGGAACATGCGCTCGGGCGGGATGCTGGTTCCGGTCCGCGCCACCACGGTTTCCAGCTTCACCACCAGGGCGGCGTGGCCCTTGGTCAGCGGCTCGAACTTGTTGAAGAGCGGGTCCAGGAGCGGCGAGGCGAAGACCGAGAGCACGATCAGCGGCAGCGAGATCAGCCACGCCCAAATCCAGTAACGGCGCGGCGAAACGCGCACAATCCAGTTGAACAGCAGCAGAATCGGCGCGCCCAACAGGACCGAGACGCCCAGCCCCTTGCCCAGGTCGCCGAACCAGCTTCCCCAACCCTGGACGCTGATGCCGTAGTGACGGCTGACCACGTGGCCAATGGCATCCAGTGGCAGGCTGGCCAGGGTGGTGATGACGAGAAAAGCGGCGAAAAACAGCAGCCCTTGCAGCCAGCGGCGTTTGAACAGGCGCTCCGCCCAGCCGGCCAGCCCGGCGGCCCAGCGCGTGGCCAGCAGTATCCACAGCACCGCCAGGCTCCACAGCGAGCCGACGATTTCCAACCCCAGCCGTATATGGCTCAGGGTAATGGCCTTGGCCAGCTTCTCCGGTGGCAGGGAGTAGGCCTGTGCCGCAGGCTGGGGATTGGCCTTCGCGGTTTGCGCGGTGGGCGTCGCCGACGGGGCGAGGGCCGCGCCGGCCTGAGCCACAACAATCCGCTTTGCCGCCTTCGGCCCTGGGCCAAGCCGGGGAGCCACTGCGCCCAGCAGCGCCATGAAACAAATTACGAGCAAACAACGGCGTGCAAATGTCATGCAAGTCTTCCTTCACAAGAGCGGATTCTGCGACAATTCGGGTTACACATGCGTCTACCCCAATTTCCTCGCCCGAAGCTGCACATTTCTTCCGCCGTCGCAACCTGGGGTGCCGTTCGACCCTTCTCCCCAAGGAGCCTGGCTGCGGCTCTTTTAACCGTAGCATTGACCGTGGCGGCATCGGCGCAGCAGGCGAACCCGGCCAACAAGAGCCTGTCTGTGGGGACCCCGGTTCTGCTCGATGCCATGACCCAGGAGCTGCATCGAGCCTTTACCTCGCTCGGCAAGCAGGGGGACGACAAGCAATTGCCCCCCTACTTCCTCAGTTACGCGGTCAGCGATGCCAGCATGGTGGCCATTCGGGCGCAGTTTGGCGCGGTCGTTGACAACTCCTCCAACCACATGCGCGTGGCCGACGTGCAGGTGCGGCTGGGCGAGCCCAAGCTTGACAACACCCACGGCGCCCACCGCGGCTCGGCGGTCAACAGCGTGGAGCTGCCCCTGGGCGAGAATCGCGAAGCGCTGTCGCGGGCCCTTTGGCTGGCCACCAACGCCGGCTACGGAAATGCCCTGGACAACTATCTGCGCGTGAAGACCGAGGCCGAGGTGCGGGCCAAGGAAGAAGACACCTCGCCGGACTTCAGCCAGGAGGCGCCTCAGGTCTTTCTCGGCAAGCCCGCCCCGCCCGTGGTGGTGGACCGCGCGGCCTGGGAAACCCGCGTCACGGCGCTCTCCAAAGTCTTCCGCGAATTCCCCGATGTCTACCAGAACATGGTCATGCTGACCGCTCAGAACGAGACTGACTACTTTCTCTCCTCCGAGGGTTCGCGGGTCATCACCCCGCACCTGCAGGCCCGGCTGGTGGTCTTCGCCGTCACCCGCGCCGACGACGGCATGGACCTCTATCGCGCCCGTACCTTCGAGGCGGAAACGGTCGAGGGTCTGCCCGCACAGGCTGAGCTCGTGACCGCCATGCGCGAATTGGGCAAGAGCCTTGAAGCCTTGCGCAGGGCTCCGGCGACCCAGCCCTTCGACGGGCCGGCGATTCTTTCCGGACGTGCCGCGGCGGTCTTCTTCCACGAAGTGCTGGGCCACCGGCTCGAAGGCCAGCGCCAGCGCGGCGACGAGGAGGGCCAGACCTTTACCAAGGAAATCGGCAAGCCGGTGCTGCCGGCCTTTCTTTCCGTGGCCGACGACCCAACGGTGACCAATTTCGGCAGCACCTGGCTCAGCGGCAGCTACCAGTACGACGACGAGGGCCAGAAGGCCCGCCGCGTGGACCTGATTCAGGACGGCGTACTGAAGACCTTCCTCATGTCGCGGTTGCCCATTTCGAGCTTTGCCGCCTCCAACGGCCACGGCCGCGCCCAGACCGGCCGCATGCCCACCGGCCGCCAGGGCAACCTGATTGTGACCTCCACCAAAACCGTGCCCGAAGCCGAACTCCGCAAGCAGTTGATTGAAGAGGCCAGGAAGCAGGGCAAGCCCTTCGGACTCTACTTCGAGGACATCTCTTCGGGCTTTGCCGTCACCACCCGCAGTTCGCCCCAGGCTTTCTCCGTGGTTCCCCTGGTGGTCTGGCGGGTTTATGTCGACGGCCGCCCCGATGAGTTGGTCCGCGGCGTCAGCATCGTCGGCACCCCGCTGGCGGCCATGAAGCGCATCCTGGCCACCGGCGACCGCAGCGAAGTCTTCAACGGCGAGTGCGGCGCGGAGTCGGGCACGGTTCCGGTCAGCGCCGTGGCTCCCGCCATGCTCCTCAGCGAAATGGAAACCCAGCGCGTGCAGCAGGGTACCGCGCGCCCGCCGATTCTGCCCATTCCGGGGGCGGACACAGCGGCCCCAGCAAACCCAATCCCGGCCCAGCCAACCCCGGCCCAGAAGGAGGCGCAATGAACCCGATTCGTCCCATGGCAAGCTTTGCCGGAGCCGCTCTACTGGCTGTGAGCCTCGCCGCTTTCCCACAGGCTCCCGCTCAACCCACCCGCGCCGACGCCGAAAAAGACCCGCTCTTCAAGGCCATGCTCCAGGAACTCGACCGCAGCATGAGCCAGTTGCAATTGCAGGGCTTCGCCAAGCCCTTCTTCATCCAGTACCGCATTGAGGACGTGGACAACTACGAAACCAAGGCGGAATTCGGAGCCACCGAAAGCTCCGAACGCAGCCACCAGCGCGTGGCGCGCGTCACGGTGCGCGTGGGCGACTACAAGACCGACAGCTCCGGAGGCCGGGGCGACGGCTCGCTGCAATTGTCGGCTCTCGACAACGACCCCATCGCCGTGCGGTCCGCCTTGTGGGCCGCCACCGACCAGGCCTACAAGGCCGCTCTGGCAGCCTACGCGCAGAAACAGGCCGAGCTGAAGCAGGTTGAGACGCCTCCCCAGGCCGACGACTTCAGCCGCGAAAAGCCCTTCATCCGCCTCGAAGAACCGCTCCATCTGGACGTGGACCAGGCCGCCTGGGTGGCCCGGGTCGCCAAAGACACCGGCCTCTACCGCACCGATCCCTCCGTCAAGGACACCCAGCGCGACGTGCGCTATTCGTCGGGCGGGTTTACGGCGCGGGTCACCACCACCTGGCTGGCAAACAGCGACGGAACCATCGTGCGCAAATCCGCGGCCACCTATCAGGAGGGCGTCGGGGTGGGCGCGCAGGCCGCCGACGGCATGAGGCTCGACCGCTCCTATGGCACCATCGGAAACTCGCTCCAGGACCTGGACTCCCCTGAGGTCTTTGACAAGCACGCCGTCGCTCTCATCGCGTCCCTCACCGAGTTGCGCAAGGCGCCGCTGGTCGACGAGGAGTATCACGGCCCGGTCCTGCTCAGTTCCGACGCCGCGGCCGATACGCTCAATGCCTTGCTGGCCGGCGGATTGGCGGCCACCCGGCCCAAGCTGGGCACCGAGGCCCGCACCAATGGGCCCTTCGCCTCCAGCTTCCATGCCCGCGTGCTGCCCGAGTTTCTTGATGTGGTGGACGACCCCAGCCTGAAAAGCTACGTCGGCAGGGGGCTGGTCGGCGCCTATGCCGTGGACGAAGAGGGCGTCCCGGCCCAACCCGTCAAGCTGATCACCGCCGGCCGGCTGGAGAATTACCTGATCGGCCGCCAGCCGGTCAAGGACTTCCCGCAGTCCAACGGCCACGGCCGCGCCGGCATTACCGGCCCGCCCCACCCCGCGCTCGGCGTCTTTGAGGTCTCGGCGCGCGAAGGGCTCACCGACGACGAGCTCAACCGCAAGCTGCTCGACCTGGGCCAGGACCGCGGCCTCAAGATCGTCTACTTCGTAGCCACCCTGGGCGTAGAGCTGACCCCTCGGCTGCTCTACCGTGTCAGCCTCGACGGAAAGCGCGAACTGGTCCGCGGCGCAGTGCTCGACGACCTCGACCAGCGAACTCTGCGCTCCGGCGTGGTGGCTGCCGGCAAGGACCTGTTTGTCGACAACATTGCCGGGGACGACATTCCGCAAACCGTCCTGGCTCCGGCGCTTCTGCTCGAAGACGTCACCATCCGCCGCGCCAACGAGAAGAACGATAAGCTGCCCTTCTACCCCCCGCCTGACTAGTTCCGTGACCCCGCAATTTTGTAATCACAGGGTGGTAGCGCCGGCCTCCCGGCCGGCTGTAGCGCGGGCGTCCCCGCCCGCGCTTGTCCGGCGAGGATGACCAAATCATGCAGTCTGGTCGCTAGGCGCTCTACTTCTTCTTCCAGCCGCCCACAATCGCGCCCATCACCACCATGCCCCCCAGCCAGAAGCCCGCATTGACCCCCAGCAGGCTCCAGGTTCGGACCTCGAAGATGTACTCGGTAGACAGCGTGGTCAGCACGAAGCCCAGCCACAAAAGTGCCCCAGCCCGCATTCCGCGCAGCGCTGTCTGCGGGCCGGTCAGTTGCGTCACGCAGGAGATGGCGCTGGCCATCACAGCCGCTGAAAGCAGAGCTGTTCCGTACTGCACGGCCGGGTTGACGCCCGAGGCCTCCAACCACTGCATGGTGCGGCCGATACCGTCCAGCCACGAGTGCAGAAAGAACGAGTACCACCCCGCTTCAAACAGGAAGCAGGCGATCGCCGCAACCACGATGGCCAGGTAATTTTGCCGAACTCTCGGCTGTAAGTCTGTCATTCCAGTCCTCCATTTGAATTTCGGCTGCCTGTGGCGCCGTGCCATACGAGAAAACCGCCGAGGAGACACATGCGGACGCCGGGAAAGTGCCTTCCAGGCACTCCCCGCCGGACACCCCATCGGGATGGCGGGAATTCTAAAGGAAATACCGCCCCATTGGCGTTGCCAATTCATTGAAACTGTGAATTCTGTCAGAGCGGAGCCGCCCCGGCATCAATCCAGCCGCGTCAGGTAGGCGTCGCCCTCGACCGGATGCAGGTGCCGCGCGATGTACTCCGCCTGCCCGCGGTCGTCGCCCTGCGGCCGGATGCGCACCCAGTAGCTGTTTTCGCCGGGAAACTCGATCACCCGGGATTCCGGATACGTGCGGAGTAGCTGCTGCTTCAGTTCAAGAGCCTTCCGCTCGCTTTTGAAGGCACCGATCTGCACGCACCAGCGCCCGCCGATCTCAATTGGCTTGGGGGTCTGGAATACGTCCACGCGAACCGGCGCCGTCCCCGGCCAGTAGACCCCAGTGGCCTTCGCCGAGGCGATGGTCAGGTCGATCAGCCGATCGTGCACGAACGGCCCGCGGTCGGTAATACGCATGGCCGCCGACTGGCCGGTCTTCAGGTTGGTCACCACGATCAGCGACCCCATGGGCAGAGTGCGTTGCGCCGCCGTCAGGGCGCTGTCGTTGAAGACCTGGCCGTTGGCGGCTTTGCGCCCCTTGTAGGGCGCGGTATACCAGGCCGCCATCCCGGTTTCGCTCAAAATCGGCTGGTGCGTGGCCACGTAATCCAGGTCTTCCGCGCTCACTCCGCCAGGCGGCACGCTGGTGACCGGAATGCGTGCGGACGGCATGCTCTGGGGCGCGGTGGGATACCTGTCCGGCGGAGCGGTCGCCGGCGCGGGCAGTCTGGCCGTCGCCTGCTTATGCCTGCATCCGGGCACGCACACCAGCACCAGCGCCAAACCGGCCCCGGCGGCCAGCCGTCGTGCGCTCGGAGCTTTGCTCGCCCCGGTCATCCGCCGCGCTGCCCCTTCGACCGCTCGATCCGGTCCGCCAAGTCGCGCAGTTTGTCGGCCACCGTGCGCATCGCGGCAATCGATTCGCTGCGAACCTGCGGGATAACGGCGTTGTTCACGTAGGCAATGGTGTGGCGCAGTTCCATCTCGATCAGTTCGACAGCCTCATCGATTCGACGGCCAATGCTGCTTGCGCCAGGGTCAGGTGGAGTATAGGGACTCACCTATTGGTAACCTCAAGAGCAAACTCTAGTAATTGCGCTCATGCTAATTCTGCAACGCCCCCAGGCCTCACGTCAATCGCCGAAAGCCCGGAGGTGCCCCTTTGGTCAATACGAACATCCCGTCCGGCACGGACGGAACCCGTTCCTTTCCCATCCCCCATGTGACCTTTTTCTCAAGAAACTCGTCAGACGCTATGAGCGCCATCGTCGCGCCGGCTCTTCGGCAGGGTGCGCAAATCCATTCGACGGCGGGCTCGCTGTTTCTTGCAAGTCTCTGCGGCGATTGCGCTTTGCCCATTTCAGCTCGGCCAGTCCCCCTCCGCCGCGTGGCTTTTCCTCGAACAAGAATCGCCTTGCGGAGCACCGGCAAGGGCACGTACAGTGGAGAACCAGTCCAACCCACCGCCAGCGAGGATCCTGTTTTTGGCAAACGGAACCAGCGATAACAACAGCAGGGGTTTTCCAGCCGGCCAAAGCGGGCTGCCAGGCGCATATAGGTCTGCCGTGCGCGCCCATGCCGTTCGCGTCAGCAATCGCGCCCTGCCGTTGCTGCTTGCCATGGCGTTGCTCCTGGCCGCCCCGGGCCCCCGGGCCGGGTGGGCTGAGACTCCGGGAACCGAACCGGCACTCCCAGACGCTCCCCTGCCGCAGGCCCCCGCACCACCCGTGCTTTCGCCCGCGGGGCCTTGCGAAGTGCGGCGTGCAGGCATCGCCCTCGGCGCCAGGGCTGCCTTCGCTTTGGCACTCGGCGCAGGCAATCCCGGTGCCAACGCTCAGCCGGAAACCGAGCCCGAGCCCTGCCCCGCCTCTGTCGCGCTGCTCAATAACATTCCCATCATCAAGAATCTGCCCATCATTAACTGGTACTCCCGCTTCCTCGACGGCCCGCAGGTCAAGCCCCTGACGCCCAAAGAGAAGGGCTGGCTGGCCATCCGCAACGTGGTGGATCCCTTCAACATCATCACCATTCTGGGCAGCTCGGCCATCGCCGTGGGCTCCGACGCGCACTCCCCTTACGGCCCTGGAATGACCGGTTTCGGCAAGTATGTGGGCGTCAGCTTTGCCCAGGACATTACCGGCGATTTCTTTGGCACCTTCCTGATTCCCTCCATCGCCCACCAGGACCCCCACTACCACCGCATGCCCGACGCCAGCATGAAGCGCAGGATTGCCCACGCCATCTACCAGGTGGCCTGGACCCAGGGCGACAACGGGCGAGGCATGTTGAACTACTCCAACCTGGTCGGCTACGCCATCGAAGACGAGATCGCCAATCTCTACGTGCCGGGCCGCGAGACCAATCTGCCCGCCAGCGCGGAGCGCTACTCCACCGGCCTCGCCACCGCCCCCATCGACAACTTCGTCTCCGAATTCCTGCCCGACGTGGCCCGCCACATCCACGTCCAGATCGTCGTCATCCAGCGCATCATCAACCAGGTAGCCAAGACCGATGCCACCAACGGGCAGCCGTAGGTTCCGGACTTCCCCAAGGCCTTGAATCCAGGCGGATTCGGCCCGCTCTCCACCCCCGCGATGCTTTGCTTCCGCCGGCCCGCCGTTCGCCGCCCGCAAATTGCCATTCAACCGGATATTCCGCCGTTTGCTGCTCTGGGATTGGGTTGACCGCGGGACCCGGTTACCCTGGAAATGGAATTTCAGACCCCTTGGCTGCCCCGAATTCCGGGCGTCGGGAGCCTGGCCGTGCGAGAATCTGCCGCCGGCGACAAATCATTCTTGAGGAGATCGCAACACTATGTCCAAAGCGATTAAGTACGCCGAGAAAGCCGTCGTCTACGCGGCCAAGGGCGCGTGGGTCGTATTCGAGAGGCTGAACCGCATCAGCCCGAACCCGTCGTTCACCCCCAAATGGTCCGACAAACCCCTCCAGAAGAGCTATCAGAAAGAGAAGCCGCCCCTCGGATGGCCCCGCACCACCGACTCGCTCTGTCCCAAGTGCGTGCCCGAGATTCGCAAGCAGATTCTCGACGGCAAACTGCCCCACGAAGTCCTGCTCAACGAAAAAGTGGGCGAAATCAAGGCCCAGATCATCGAGCGCGACGGCCAGATCCTCATGGTCAAGGACTGCCCCAAGCACGGACACTTCGAAGACCTCATGTCCATGGACACGGCCTTCTTCAAGCACCTCGAAGAGAGCTTCCCCGGACGCGACATCCGCGCCCACGGCGAAGGCGCTGACGCCCTCCACCATCACGGCACTTCCACCGTTACCCATGGCCGCGGCTCGGTGCTCACCATCGACCTCACCAACCGCTGCAACATGATGTGCGACCCCTGCTTCATGGACGCCAATCAGGTCGGCTTCGTCCACGAACTCACCTGGGACGAAATCAAGACCATGCTCGACAACGCCATCACCATCAAGCCCAAGCGCCAGATGAGCGTTCAGTTCTCCGGCGGCGAGCCGACCCTCTCGCCTTACTTCCTCGACGCCGTGGCCTACAGCCGCAAGGTCGGATACAACAGCGTCCAGGCGGCCTCCAATGGCATCGAATTCGCCAAGAGCAAGGAACTCTGCCGCGCAGCCGCCGAAGCCGGCCTGCGCTACGTTTATTTGCAATTTGACGGCATCGGCAACGCCGCCAACTCGCACCGCAAGGTGGGCAACCTGTTCGACGTCAAGCTCCAGGCCATCCACAACCTGCACGAAGCCGGCGTCGAAATCGTGCCGGTGACCACCATCATCAACGGCATCAACAACGAGCAGGTGGGCCGCATCATCCAGTTCGCCCTCGACAATCCCAAGACCATCAGCTTCCTCAGCTTCCAGCCAGTCAGCTTTACCGGCCGCGACGAGGACATCAGCGACGAGCGCCGTCTCGCCCAGCGCTACACCCTCTCCCACATGGCCCACGACGTCAAAAAGCAGTGCGGCATCGGCGAGCCGGAGCGCGACTGGTTCCCCATCAGCTTCATGAGCACCTTCTCCGACTGGGCCGACCTGATTCACGGGCCCGCCGCCGAGTGGGGACAGCTCTCCTGCGGCTGCCACCCCAACTGCGGCATCGGCATGGCCCTGATGATCGACAAGGAAACCAAGGAAGCCGCGCCCGTCACCGCCTTCCTGAACATGAACAAGGTGGCCAAGGACCTGGCCAAGGTCAACGACGCGGCCCGCGGCAAGTGGCTCTCCGTCATCGGCTTCGGGTTGGCCCTCCTGCGCAATTACGATCCATTCAAGTCCCCCACCCACTTCAAAATCACCGACATGATGAAGAAGATGGACAAGACCTTCAACGCCACCGGCAAAAACTACGGCAGCGTCAAGGGCGACCGCACCATCGAAGACATCAAGCTCCGCCGCCAGGACCGCTGGAACTTCCTCTTCATCGCCGGCATGTGGTTCCAGGACCTGTTCAACTACGACTTCCGCCGTACCGAGCAGTGCATCATTCCCTATGCCACCCAGGAAGGCGAAATCAGCTTCTGCGCCTACAACACCGGCGTCGGCTGGCGCAACATCATCGAGAAGATGCACATGACGGCCACTCTGACCAAGTGGTATGAGGAGCACGGCCGCCACGAAATCTTCGCCGGCGGCAAAAAGGTGGGCATGAGCCAGGTGGGCCACGAACTGACCCTCAACATGGACCATGTGAACTCTGAAGCCAACCACACGCTCGACCAACTGGGCATCGCCAAGAACGCCCGCGAAGAAAAAATTCGCGCCCGCGATCACAAGCAGCTCGACGACGCCGAAAACGCCCGCATGGCCAAGCTTTATCGCGAGCATGTCCTGGGCGAGAAGCCGGTCGAAGGCCTGGTCACCCTGGGCTCCATCGCCCCGGCCAAGCCCGTCGAAGTGAAGGAAACCGTCGCCGGAGACTAGTACGTTCCGGTGATCTTCCACAGTGATTTGTTCCAGAATCGGGCCGGGGCCACAAGCCCCGGCCTGAGCTTTTTGGCGAGCCTTCTCAATGATCGCGATCGATCGTTCCCGCGAAAAGCGCCATGAAATTCAAACTCCATGGTCGCCAACAGCCTGTGGTAAAAGTCGTGCTTTGAAAGGGCACGGCCGGGGTACCCTCTTGGTCGCGTGCCGCAAATGCCTGATTACAAACGGCGGACTTTAGCCCCTGAGGGATGGTTTCGGGTAGCTTTGATTTTCGCCGTTGGTCGCCAAGGTCGGTTTTGCCAACCAACGGCAGATTTCTCTCCGCAGCCTCTTCATCCGTCCCCCAGACGCTCGAAACAACAACGCGCGCCATACAGCGGTTCCACAATTGCATTACCCAGAAGCCACAACCCTCAAGTGCCTTTTTCATCAAGAAAAAGGCACCCTTCGCAGCCCCCCAAAGGGCATGGGAATGGTGGAACCGCTCTCGGCCGCGCCGGCTTGACTCGTTTCAAACCGGGAATTGGCAGGCCGGGTCTTTAACCCCGGCGTTGAACCTGAGAAAAAACTCCTCCCGCAAGACCCGGACAGCCTTACACTGGCCGTGCAACTGCCGTGACGTCATGCCCGTCGCCCAATTGACCCTCGAAATCCGCATCGAGCACGCCCAGTCCCTCAAGGACCGGCGTCAGGTCGTGCGCTCCCTCAAAGACCAACTCCGCCAGGGCTTCAACATCTCCGTCGCCGAGATGGACGAGGCCGTGCTCTGGCAGTCAGCCACCCTCAGCGTGGTGGCTGTCTCCCGCTCCCGCGACTACCTGCACGGGCTCATCGAAGAGGTCGAGCGCGCCGCCCGCCGCATGCTCAACGAAGTCGGCGCCGAACTGGCCGACTCCTTCTGGGATTACATCGAAAGCTGACCGTCCCGCGCCATGGTCCTCGGCATATTTCCCAATGTGGAGATTTCTAACTTTCATCACAATCTGCCAGCCTGAACCGCCCAATCCGGCCCCGCCTTGGCTGCCTCAAGGCCGGGCCTCTGGTATGCTGAATGGTTTACCCGGTTAGGAGCAGCACTATGCCAGAGCACAGAGCACGAAAGCATCATCAGGACCGGGTGGCGGAAACGCTCCGCGAGGAGATCGGCGCCATGATCGAAGGCGAACTGGTCGATCCGCGCATCGGTTTCTGCTACGTCACCGAGGTTGCCCTCAATCCCGGCGGCAAGTCGGCCCAGGTTTATGTCGCCCTCGACAGCGCCGTCAATGACATTGCCAAGGCCGAGCAGGATACCGTAGCCGGCCTGGAAGCCGCCAAGGGCTACATCCGCGTTGAGTTGAAGGCGCGGATGGGCGTGCGCCACGTCCCCGAGCTGATCTTTCTGGCCGACCGGTCGGGCCGCTTCCAGGCCCGCATCGAGGAGCTGATGGGCCGACACCGCAAGCGCCAAAAGGCCGTTCCCCAGCCCCAGCCAGAACCCGGCCCCAAGGCCCCGGCGGAGTAGCCGCCCATGGACGCCTCCGGCCCGAATCACGCCCTTTCCCCCTCCGACGGCGAGTCCGGCCCCGCTTCCAACCGGATCGACGCCATCCTCGCAGTCCTGCGCCGGGGAGAGCGATTCCTGGTCTGCTCCCATTCCCGGCCCGACGGAGATGCCGTCGGCTCCATGCTGGCCATGGGGATGCTGCTCGAACAGATGGACAAGCGCGCCGATCTGGTCACCGCCGACCGCATTCCCGGCATCTATCGCGGCCTGCCCGGTGCCGCAACCATCCGCACCGCCTGCGGCGTCCACGGCTCCTACGACGCCGTCATCCTGCTCGAGTGCGACAGCCTCGGCCGTTCCCGTCTGCGCGGCCTGGAAAACTTCTTTCTCATCAACATCGATCACCACGCCAGCGGTCGCCCCTTCGCCCATCTCAACTGGATCGACCGCGACGCCGCCAGCGTGGGCGAACTGGTCTATCGCCTGGTCGAGGCCGCGGGGGCCGTGCTCACCCCGCGGATGGCCACCTGCCTTTACACCACCGTGCTCACCGACACCGGCGGCTTCTGTTACGGCGCCACGCGGGCTGCCACCTTCGCCCTGGCGCAGAACCTGGTGCTGGCCGGGGCCGACCCCATCCGCATTGCCCAGGATGTATATTTTTCTACCGCCACCTCCAAGCTCCTGCTGCTCGGCGCCGCCCTCGCCAACCTCAATCGCGATGGGCGGCTCGCCTGGCTCTCCGTCTCTCACCACGACATGGTGCGCGCCTGCGCCGCCGAAGAGGACTGCGAGGGCATCGTTAACTTCGCCCTGGCCATCGCCGGCGTCGAGGCCGCCGTCTTCCTCCGCGAGTTGCCCGAGCGGCGCATCCGGCTCAGCCTGCGCAGCAAGGGCCGGGTCAATGTGGCTGCCCTTGCCGAGCGATTGGGCGGAGGAGGACATGAAAATGCCGCCGGTTGCACCCTCGACGGCCCCCTCTCCCACGCCCTCAATGAAATTCTCGCGCAATTGCGCCTCTGTGTGGCCTCTTTGCCCCCCAGGAGAACCGATGCGCCCATTGAGTTTCCTAGCGAATCTGTTAGCCTTAACCCTGTCGATGCGCAGCACGATCCCCGCGTTTCAGTGAAGCGCGGACCATAGCCGAGTCCGGTCAGGCCCCCCCCTGATTGCTCCGGCCAACGCGTGCACCGCCGGTTTGCGCAAAGCCTGCATGCGCAAAGCCTGCATATTGGAGAAGCGCTGGAAGTGGAAACTCCTCAGGATCCACCCGTTCCGGATTTGCCCGCAAGCTGGCGCAAGCGCCTTCCCAGTTGGGCCAGCGCCTGCGAAGGAGCCGTCTTCCTCGGCTTCGCCCTCTTTTTCCTCCTCTATGGCCAAACCCCACTGGTCGGCGGAGACGGCCTGGGCCTGGTCGGCGCCGACGAACCCCGCTACGCCCAGGTCGCCCACGAGATGCTCGACCGCTTCGACTCGGCGCAGACCCTCAAGGGCCGCCTCAGCGCCTGCGTCACCCCCTACCTCTACGGTCAGCCCTGGCTGGAAAAGCCCGCCCTCTACTACTGGCGCGCCATGGCCGTCTTCCAGGAGGTCGGCGTGCACGACTGGAGCGCCCGCCTCCCCTCGGCCAGTTTCGCCTTCATCATGGTGGCCCTCATCTACCTCCACATGCGGCGATTCCGCCCTGGAGGACACCTCGACGCCGCCCTCATCACCGTCGCCTGCGCCGGCATCATCGGCTTTGCCCGCGGCGCTTCCACCGACATGCAGATGGCCGCGCCCCTGGCCATCGGCCTCCTCGGCTGGTACGCCTGGTATGAGACCGACTCCAAGTTCTGGCTCTTCGACATCTATTTCTTTACCGGCGTAGCCACCCTCGCCAAGGGCCCCGTCGCCCCCTTCCTGGCCCTGGTCATCGTGGCCGCTTTCGCCTTTCTGCGCCGCGACTGGTCCATCCTTTGGCGCTCCTTCTGGTGGCCCGGCGTCGCCCTCTACTTCGCCATGGTCCTGCCCTGGTTTATTGCCGTCCAGCACCAGAATCCCACCTTCTTCCGCGAATTCTTCCTGGAACATAATCTCGAACGCTTCGGCACCAATCGCTTCCAGCATCAGCAGCCCTTCTGGTACTACCTGGTGGTCGTCGTGCTGGCCGTCATGCCCTGGACCGTCCTTGCCGTCCGCGCTCTCATCGACGGCATGCAGACCTCGGTCTGCGAGTGGCGCGCTCGCCGCAACAGCTCCTGCAAGCCCTGCAACGGCCGCCCCGGAGACGCCTTCCCCGAGTTCCTCGTGCTTTGGGCCTTCATCCCCATCGTCTTCTTCTCCTTCTCCCAGTCCAAGCTCCCCGGCTACATCCTGCCCTCCATTCCGCCCATCACCATCCTTACCGGGGACTACCTCTACCGCCGCCGTCAGCCGGGCCTCAACCGCTGGGTCCTGCTGGGCCATGCCGCCCTCTGCGGCGTCATGACCATGTTCGCCCTCCTCCTGCCCTGGTTCGTGGCCCACGGCCACCAGATGCCGCCCCTGCGCGCCCTGGCAGTCGCCCTGCTGGCCTCCGCAGGAGCTGTCCTGCTCATCCTGGTCGTCGTCAAGGGCTTTGGCGTCGCCCGCCTCCGCCTGGTCACCTCCGCCGTCCTCATGGTGCTGGTCCTCTTCCTCTACGGCATCGGCCCCTTCTTCGGAATTCCCGCCATCGCCCAGACCAAGCGCGTCATTCACCTCCTCGATCGCTCCTACTCCGCGCGTCCGCTGGCCGATAAACTCGCTTCCGTGGCTCCCGCCGGCGAAACCGTCGCCGTCTTTCGCGTCCGCCGCGACGTCGAGTACGGCCTCTCGTTCTACCGCAATCACGAGGTGGTCAACTACGAGGAGAGCGGCGTCCCCGACGGCCAGCACCTGCTGGTCATGCGGGTCGCGGGCCGCGGAGGCGTGGACCTTCATACCTCCGCCGCCCTCGAAGAGGTCCTGGAAGGCCGCCCCTATGAGCAGCTTTTCAGTTGGCCTGAGCAAGGGCTGGTAGTCTACATGGTCGGAAGCCGGTAAGCTGAAGAGTCAGACTGCGGGTTGCAGTTGTCTGCAACTCGTGGCAAAGTGACCGCAAGGCGATTGTTTTCCGTAACCGCTCGCGGGAACCTCGTCGTATCCGCCTGCGAACCGGCCCAGGGCAGGTTCGCGCACCACAGGAGATGCATGGCATCGGCTGTTTCCATCGAGATTCTCGACCTGCGGCACTTCGCGGCGCCCGTATTGCGCCCCCTGCTCGAGGCCGAGGGTGCGCTGTGGAGCAATCGCCTGCACTGGGACTACCACATCTCGGCAAAACTGCTCATGCAGTATCTCGACAGCCACATGCTCCCCGGCTACGCGGCCCTCGAAGGCGGACAGGTCATCGGCTACGTCTTCTGCGTCTACGAAGAAACCAAGGCCGTCATCGGAGACGTCTTTGCCTTGACCGCCTCGCGCCCCGATCTCCCTCTGCCCGGCGACGGCTCCGGCGCCGAAGCCCCGGCCTACAAAGTCCCGGCCCAGGAAGTCGAGGAAACCCTCCTCCGCCACATCATCGAGCTGCTCCTGAACTCCCCGCAGGTCGACCGCGTGGAATCGCAGCTCCTGCTCCACCCCTCCGGCTCCCATGCCGCCGCCTTCCGCGCCGCCGGGTTCGGGGTGTTTCGCCGCCTCTTCATGGTGCGCTCCCTGGAGGGCTTCTGGGGCGCACCCCGCGTCAACCTGCCCGACGAATTGGAACTCCGCCCTTGGCGCGAAGAAGACCTCAACCCCGCCGGCCAGCTCATCGCCGAGTCCTACCGGGACCATCCCGACGCCTTCATCAACGACCAGTACCGCTCCTTCCACGGCTCCCAGCGCTTCCTCCACAACATCGTCCGCTACGCCGGATGCGGCACTTTTTCCCCCCAGGTCTCGCACGTCATCGTCGAGCGCGCCACCCGCGAACTGGTGGCCCTGGTGCTGGGCTCCCGCGTCAGCCCCAAGAGCGGCCACATCACCCAGATCTGCGTCCATCCCGGCTACCGCCGCCGCGGACTGGCCCGCATCCTGCTCTCCGTAGCCGCCTCCGCCTTCCTCCGCCAGGGTGCGGGTGAAATCTCCCTCACCGTCACCGAAGCCAACACCCACGCCATCGACCTCTACCGCGCCGAAGGCTACGACTGCGCCCACACCTTCGACGCCGCCGTCTGGGAACGCGACCTCACGGCCTGATGGCTGGACATCACTTCCTGATGGGTCTTATGGAATTCCCGTGTCCCGCCTCCATGACTACCTAACAACCTGCATTAGAACAGGGCTTGGGTTGAGGATAGGTGGTTGAGGTGATGCGGAAAAGTGAAGGTCTTGAAAGGGCACGGCTCCAGACGGACGCGGCTTTAGCCGCCGAGGGAACGCAAGGTCCGTATTATACTTGCCTTACCTGAGGCTAGGGAGGATCATATAGTGATCCCCTCAATCCCCGGGAGAATTCTCATGGCTGGTAGTGATCCATACCCAGGCGGAAAACTATGGGTAATGCCCGCGATTTTGGAATTATTTGCGCTTCCTTTCGCTTGGATTGCTGTTCAAATGCTCCATGACCATGAGCCATGGAACGCCATCTTGAAGTACGGGGTCGCCGGAGTGGCTCTGTGCATTACGGGAATAGCGTGGAGCGTGTTTAGGAAGCGGATTGCGAAACTTTGGCCATGGCATCAATTGCGTGCCGTAAGAGATGAACTTGTCCAAGTGTCGCAGGAGAATTCGGAATTACGAAAGCGTCTCGACATCCCAAAGGAAATGATCGCGCTGCCTGCGCCAAAGCAGGGCCGTCTAGTCAAGCCGCAGCATAATGTTCAGTGCGTCGGATTCAATGTTTTTGACGACCACGACGGTACGCCTGTTACGGTCACTCTATGCTTTCAAAATGTACGAAGTTCCCCCGACCAACTTATCGGTAAATTCGAGTGGCCGCGTTTGGGAGTGGTTTATTACGACAATTCGACAGGTCAGGAAATTGGCGATCTGTGCCCGTTACTGTGGTGGGATTCCGAGTGTCGACCAGAAGAAATAAACGCCAGCGTAAGTCACGCTATAATCGCTTCCCAATTTAAAAGGGGAGTGGAGAGCCTGCGAAGAAAATGACCCACAGGAGGGTTTCAATTGGAACAAGGTCCATTGCATCGATCTTCCCGCAGGAGAGTTTCGGATAAACGCCCGGCTATCCGGTTCTTACGATCTCCACATTCCTCAAGTTACGGGTCTGTTAAAGTTGGGCGCGGATGGTGCGGCCTCTTTTCAGCGCATAAGCGATTAAGCCTTCCGCTTTCGCCGGGCAGCCCCATGTCTCGCTTCTGAGACCTGGGAAGACACGAACCTCATCAGCGCTCAAAAAGAGGACAAAGCGTCCCTCATGCCGCTGGCGGAGCAAAATCGGATGTCGGGATTTGTATCAGGCTGCGGGAGAATCCGGCCTTCTAGAAAGGGCGGCCTCGGAGAAAAGCCGGCCGTGTAACAGGGCAGGACTTCAGTCCTGCCGTAATCGTGCCGCAGAAAGAACGTGGCCTTCAGGCCCTGCCGGATTCCTACCGCGCAATCAGGAACATCAGCCAGCTCAGCACGATGGCCGAGCCCACGAACAGCACAAAGCAATACGCTCCGTACCGGATCATGCGCTGGGGCGTCTCCCGCTGGGTGATGCCGAAGACGATCGAGGCGAACAGGGCGAACAGCACAACCGCCGCAAAGTGGGTCACGCCTTCCTCCCGGTGCGAAGATTGTGGGCGTCCACGGCGGCAATCACGTTCAACAGGCCGGCCACCACAATGAAGCGCGTGCCGTAGTCGGCCGTGGTCAATTGCACCTGGTCCACTCCCAGGCCCAGAATCCGGCTGCCAAAGTACAGCAATCCGCTCCCCAGGTCCCCGGCCAGTCCCAGGATGTCCAAAATGTCGTGTGCGTTCGAGTAGACCTTGCCCTGCATGGCCAGCCCCAGCACGAACATGCCCAGGATCGACACCGAAAGCAGCGCCCCGCGGCCCCACTTGCGCAGCAGAAAATGCCCCGCGCCGGGCACCAGCCAGCCGGCAATCAGGGGAAGGTACACAAACCCCTCTTGCGCTTGCTGCCCTGCCGCGGCGATCTTGTTCTCTGGAGTTGCCATTCCTTTTTGACTATACCGCACGAGGGCAGGGGGCAGGGGTTAGGGGTTAGGGATTAGGGGTGTGTAGCCCGCGATCTTTCATGGCGTTCCCTGACGCGAACGTGAAAAATAGCGAGACGACGGCCGCCCGCCTGAAGCCCTTCCCGAACCCCTGATCCCTAACCCCTAACCCCTAAATCCTCACCAGCTCCCGCTGCACCTTCCCCGTCACCCAGGCCTTCCCCGGCGCCGTCAGCATGTCCACCTCGCTGCGCACTCCGAACTCCGGCAAATAAATCCCCGGCTCGACGGAGAAGCACGTATTGGCCAGCAGCCGCCGCTCGTCGTGGGTTTCCAGGTTATCCAGGTGCGCCCCCGACCCGTGCAGTTCCTGCTCGATGTTGTGCCCGGTCCGGTGCGTGAAAAACTCTCCGAACCCGGCCGCCGAAATCACTCCCCGCGCCGCATCGTCGGCCTCGAAGCCGCGAATCACCCGCCCCTCGGCAAAGGCGCTCTCCACCGCTTCAATCGCCGCGTCCCGGGCCTTCGTCACCGTCTCGAACACCAGTTGCTCGCGCGAGGTCGGTTCGCGCCCCACCACCCCGGTCCAGGTAATGTCGTAGAACACCGTCCCCGGCTTGTCCACCTTGGCCCAGATGTCGATGAGCACAAAATCGCCCTCTTTGATGGGCGCAGACACCTCCGCCGTCGGCTCGTAGTGCGAGTTCGAACTGTTGGCGTTGACGCTGACGTTGGGCCCGTTCTCCCACACCAGCCCCTCGCGCCGCATGGCCTCGCTCAACCATTGCACATGGTCGAACTCCGTCAGCCCGCCGTGGCCGCCCGCGCCCGGCCGCAGCCGCCGTCCCATCTCCCGCCAGCCCTCGGCCAGGATCGCGTCGATCGCCTTTTGCGCCACCGTGTGGCTTGCCACCTGCTCCGCGCTCAGAACCGCCTCGAACTGGCTCACCATGTCGGCCGAACTCACAATCTCCTTGCCCAGTCCCCGCAAAAACTCCACCGTCCCCGCGTCCACCATCGACACGTACATGATGGCGTTGTTGGGAGAGTACTGCATCGCCAGCCGATGCGCCCCGGCCAGCATCCGCTCCAGGCCCGCCGCCAGTTCCTGCCAGCTCGAATACCGCGCCTTCGCGCCCGGCAACCCATCCAGCCGCCCCTGCTCGATGCGGTGCACCAGCTTCCTCGGCTCGCCCTCGGCCGGCACAAAGTAGTACCAGCGCCGCGTGATGTGCGCCTTTTCGTCCAGACCCAGAATCCGACCCGCGATCGGGTCGCGGTGATGATGGTCATAGAACAGCCAGCCGTCAAAGCCGGCCTCGCGAATTGCCGCCTGAATCGCCTCGATCTTCATACCCGCCATTTTACCCGCGCAGGCGCCAGGGTGCCCCACCTTCGCGGCGTCAGGCTGCCCCGTCTTCACAGCCCAAGGGGTGCCCCACCTTCGCGGCGTCTTTGTTTTTGCCGCTAAGGTGGGATATCTATAAGCTCGTATCGCTTTTTATTGCTTCTCGTGGCTTTTTATAGCGTCTTCCGCCTGCTCTCTACAGCCCCGCCAGCGCCTCCGCCTGGCTCCCGAACAGCCCGGCATACTTGGTAATCCCCACCATCGTGAACACCTTGGTGAAATGCGCCGACAGCCCAAACGCCGCCACCTTCTGGCCCGAATTCGAGGCTTCAATCAGCAGTTGAATCACCAGTGCGATCCCGCTCGAATTGATGTAATCCACCTTGCTGAAGTCCAGCAGAACCAGCCTTGCCGTCTCCTTCGGCAGAGCCTGGAATGCCCCCAGCACCGCATCCTTCGAGGTGCTCGCGATATCCCCCTCAAAGCGCAGCACCGCCACTGCCTGCCCGGCCGGCGAAGTTACTTGCTCAACACGCGACTTGGTTTCGCTCTGCACTTGTCAATACTCTCCACTTCTCGCTTGGTATGCCAAACCTGTTATGCCGCATTAATTATGCCGCATCCTTATCCAGCCGGATCACCAGCCGGACATAACTGCTCTTGCCCTCCGACCCCACCACCCACTCCGCCTCGTCCACCAGCGCCTGAATCAGAAACATCCCCATCCCCCGCGGGTCTTCCTCCCCATGCATCTTGCGGTCGATATCCGGCTTCACCGGGCGGCTCTTCATCCCCTTGCCGTCGTCGATCACCTTCACTTCCAGCGAGTCGGCATCCACTGAAAGCACCACCCCTACCGACAATCCCTCGTTCAGCCGGTTGCCGTGCTCGATCGCGTTGATGCACGCCTCGGCCACCGCAGTCTTCAGGTCCTCCACCCGGTCCTCGCGGAAGCCCATCAGCTTGGCCACAGACGCCGCCGTGCTCATCGCCACCTTCTCATAGCCCAGCCGCGATGGCAGCCGGACCTCCACGCAGGTTGGCTTGGGCGCCTTCATGCCGGCCTCTCCGTCCCCGCCGTCCCGCGGCACAGCGCCAGTGCGGTCATGTCGTCTCCCTGCGGGCCGCCTTCCGAGAACTCCTCGATGGCCCCCCACAATGCATCGAGAATAGCATCGGCTTTCTCCGCCGGGCATCTCAAAAATTCATCCAGTAACCGCTCCGGCCCAAACTCCTCATCCCCCTTGAACACTTCCGTCAGCCCATCGGTATAAAACAACAGCCGCGTTCCCGGCAGAAACCGGTGCCGCTCGCTCCGGTAGCGCATCCCCGGCAAAAGCCCCAGCGGCGTCCCGGCGGCGTCAAACTGAACCGGCTCGGCCCCCGGCTCAATCAGAAACCCGGGATTGTGCCCCGCGTTCACCACCTCAATCTCGCCCCTCTCAGGATCGAGCTTCAGAAAGATCGCCGTCACATAACGCCGCCGAGCCTCTTCGCCCTCCGCCCAGTGGTGCTGATTCATGCGCGTAGCCAGCTCATCCAGCGGAGGCCCGCCCGCCGCCATGGCCCTGAACGCCGACCTGAAACTCGTCGACATGATCGCCGAGGCCAGCCCCTTGCCCGCCACATCCGCCACCGCCATCAGCACGCTGCCGTCCGGCTGGTCCACAATGTCCAGATAATCCCCGCCCACCTCATAACAGGTGTCGGACCGGAAGGCCAGCGAGTAGCCCGGAATCTCCGGCAGCTCATGCGGCAAAAGCGACCTTTGTATCTCCCTTGCCGCGTCCAGGTCCTGCTGCACCCGCGCAAACTCAATGTTCCGCTTGTGATTCCGGGCATTCTCCAGAGCCACCGCAGCCTGCAACACCAGCCCCTCGATAAAGTCGGCCTCATACAGCGTCAACGCCCGTCCCCCCGGCGTCGCCACCCGCAGCTCCGCCATCCGCCGCCCCGCCCGATCCTCCAGCACATAACTCGGCTCTCGAACAGGGTGCGGCTTCAGTCGCGCCGAAGCGGCCATGGAAAGAACCTGGCTTTCAGGCCCTGCGCCACTTCCATTGGCCTTTGCGTCGTCGATTTGGCCTTCGTCCGCAGTCTCTTTCGTCCCGCCGGGCACCTGGGCATCGACAATGGCAACCGGAACGTCCCCATACTCGAGGCCCGTGCCCGTGAAAGCCGCCCCCGCCATCTCCAGCTCGCGCACCACAATGCGCAGCACCTGCTCCAGAACCTCTTCCTCGCGGACCGTCGAATGCACCTGCCGCGAAGCCTCCAGCAGCGCCTGCAACCGCGCCACCTGCTGCTGCAGGTCGATCGTCTCGCCACTGCCCGGAAGCTGAACCCCAGCCGCCATAACCCCTGCCCTCCGTGGGATTTCACTCTAACATGCCCGCCGCCTTGCCGTGGGAAACAAGAAACTCCGGGAGCAAGCATGAGTTTCCAGGGTTGGAACCACAGTGCAGTTGCCCGATTCCTGGCCGCAGCGGTGTTTTCGGGGACTCATCCTGCGCCCGATCTGAAATCGGTCCATTTCAGGCGTTGGGAGGCGGAATCTCTCACCGACGGCGGGCAGTCGGCCTTCCAGCCTATGGCGCTCCCTCACCTTTCTCCCTAGGGAGCGCATCCGATCACAGACCCAACGTGTCACTGGAACCTCGCGCCCAGCGCAGGGTTTAGAGTACATATCCGGGAACTCTCCGCTGTTTACGCTCTCGCTACCTGCCGCCGAAAGATACGTAAAGTCCGTAGACTCATGGTCCTCATGGCTGTTTCGATTGCTCCCATGCTCTCCAAACCAGCCGAGGAACTTCAAAAGCAATTCGGGGCACGAATGCGCGCGCTGCGCCTGCAAAGCGGCCTTTCGCAGGAGCAATTGGCATTTTCCTGCAACCTCGACCGAACTTACATCGGCAGCGTGGAGAGGGGCGAGCGCAATATCAGCCTCGTCAACATTCATACCATCGCGGCGGCACTGGGAGTTTCACCACGGGAGTTCTTCATTGACTGAGCGAAAACCGATCCCCGCGAAACGACTTCAGCGCATCAAAGCCGTCACAAATAGGCGCGCGCGATTTGTCCTCGATGCGATCGTCAAGAACGGAAGTGTCTCGACCGTCCAACTCAAGGAAGCAGGATATGACCACCCTCCCCGTGCGGCGCGGGATGCGGTCGAACTCGGCTTCGCCCTCACGCGAGTCAAGGCAAAGCGTGACGACGGCCAAGCTATCGCCGCATACGTGTTCGATGAGCGGGAACTTGACCCCAAACTGACCGGGCGTGTCGTCCTCGCGAAGAAGGAACGCGATGCCATCATCGAGCGCAAGGGCTCCAAATGCAATCCATGCGGAGCCGTACACAACATCCAGGTTGACCACCGTATCCCGTTCCAGGTTGCCGGCGAATCACAGCGCGATGAAGCCGATCCGTACCAATTGCTCGACGGCGCGTGCAATCGGAAGAAATCCTGGGCATGTGAACATTGCGAGAATTGGCTGAAACTCGAGAGTTTTGATACATGCCTTTCATGCTATTGGCCGAATCCCGATGCGTATGCCCATGTCGCCATGCAGCCAGAGAGACGAGTAGATATTGTTTGGAAAGGCGAGGAAGTAAATGCCTTTGAACGACTGAAGCGCACCGCCAACAGAAATCGGAGATCGATTGCGGAAGAGATTAAAACAATAATTGCGCCATAGAAAGTTGCGCATCGAACTCATGCAGTCCCATGGTCCGGTCGTCTGCCGTGGCTGGAATCACGTTATGCGATACGTAAAGCGATTCAATGGTCACATGATCCTGGCCGTTTAACGTCGCTTGGCTGGAACGCCCAACATCCAGCAGAATGCGAGATGCGAGTTCTCTTGGCAACCGGTCGCCATAGGTACGGTCCCCGCAAGAACCGTCATAGCTCAATATGAAGGGAATTCCCCGCCCGTTGAGGACATTCAATCCTTCAATCATCCGCTTGCGGGTAACTCCGCCTATGTACCGTGAATCGCGTCCTTCGCTGGTGCCCTGGTAGGGTGGATCTAAATAAAAGAAGTCCCCAGGTTCCGCGGTTTCGAATACTTCAAGAAAGTCGGCGCAGACAGCACGAGCCTTCCCATGATGCAACCTATGCGCCGCGAGCAGTTCTTTCCGCATCGCGTCCGGCTTCGTTCCCGTCCTCCGCTTATCCGGGGACTGGTTGAATTCTCCCGACGGGTTGAAGCGTTCCGCGTTTTTCACGCAGCGGGCGAGCAAGTAGAGAAGTTTCGCAGGATCGCGGTCTTCATTGAATTGCGAGCGTATGTCGTAGAACTCATCGATAGGCCTCTTGCGTTCCCGCTTCCAGAGGCTCTCGTATTCGTTCGCAATGCTTTCCGGGTAGTCGATGATCGCCCGCCAGAGCATCACGAGGGGTTCAAGTCGATCACCGATTTCAAAACGTCTGAACTTCATCGAACTCGCTGCGGCCAGTGTCACCGCAGCCGAACCCGCGAATGGTTCGATCAGCCTCTCATATCGCCCCGCCTCCACATGGCTCAGAATCGCAGCGGCAAGCCGTCGCTCGCTTCCCTGATACGGAATGGGATGGGGAACCGAGAATCGCACGACTCACCTCAGACGATACGTAAAGTCATCTTACAGCACATCACGGCCGGTTGTGATTGCCCAACTCAAAAACGTACCACATTTTCGTCACTTATTCGCCATCTCCTTCGGCGGGCCAAGAGGTCCGGCGTCATTTCGGAACACCGTTCCTAAACCGGCGGCTGCCCCACCTTAGCCGCTGCCTCTCACTATATCCAGGCCAAAACTCTTGGGTGCCCCATCCTTGCTCAACCTCATCGCGCGGTGAGAGAGCACGTCCCCTTGCCCTGAGACCTGGCCGGAGAGCCCAAGCGACAATCTCACCGCCCCAGACAGCCATTCCCGTGAAGCAGTATCCCCACGCCAGCCCCCCCCCCCCAAACCCCCCCCGAACGGCGCCGAAAGGCGCACCTGCCCCACCGCAGGTGGTTGCGGAAAATAACCTCCCGCAGGCGCACACTGGCAGATAGGAGAAACCGATGCGAACCCTCTCATCCCCCGAAGAATTTCTGCGCAACGCACCCTTTCCAGCCTCTCACGGATGCGCTCGGACCGTAAAAAAGACCCGTACCCCCACCCCCCCTATCCATTCTGGGGCTTTTTCCCGCCCAGCATATGTTGTTAAGTATGGTGTAATGAATAACTTACCTATGACAACCCATTAACTTATCGGTAAACACGAAAGGCCGTTTTCGCCCGCTTTTTGGCCGCTTTTAGCCCGTTTTGAGTTCAAAAACAGCGCTTTCCTGCTCCTCGCAGGCTTCCTGGGTCCTCTACCCTTTGCGCCGGTAGAGGATCTGGAACTCGTACCCTTGATTGGCGGGAAACAGCGTCGAGACGTGGCGCAGGCGCTCGGCCAGGGCCGGCGCGGCCAGCAGCGGGTAGTCGCGCTCCCTCAGGTCGTGGTAGTCGAAGTCCACGGCCAGGGCCAGCATGTAAATCGCCAGCGAATCGGAGAAGGCCGACTCGTAGTAAGTGTTGCGCGAACGCTCGTCGATGGACTTCTGGCCGGCGCGGCTGTCCTGCGCGCGACGCCGGGTCTCCCACGCGTCCTGGCTGGTCTCGCCCCTCACCTGGGCCTCGGCCTGCGACCAGACCAGCGTGGAAAAGCTCTCCGGAACTCCCGCGCTCTCCACAAAGTTGTGGGCCACGTTGATGAAGAACTCGAAGGCCAGCCCGAAGCGGTCCTCCACCAGCCGAGTGGATAGAAACACCGCCTCCGTGGTCCCAAAGGTCGCGTTGCGGTGGCAGACGGCGCGGTCGCCCAGATCGACGCTGTACCCCGGCGCGATCATCGTCTCGCCGGTGTCGGCGATGGCCAGCGGCACAAAGTAATAGGCGCGGTTGCTGAGCGCCGCCGAAAGCGTGGCCGGCACCGCCCCCACCAGATGCTCCACGTCCGGTTCTGAGACCCGGGTTTCGCCCCAGGTTGCGTAGTGAATTCCGTTGGAGGCTGCGGCCACGGTCGCCAGCGAGGCGACCTTCTCCGCGTGCCAAAGTTCGATTTGTGCGCTGCTGGCCATCAACCGTATTCTAGACGACGGAGGCCGCGAAGATGACACAATCGGCACAAACCGAAGGCCCGCGCGGCAAAACCGTGCTCGGCTTTCCGCTGGCGGGCTTCGGCCTGTTCACCAGCCTGCTGCTGGCCTTTGCCGCGGCGTTCTTCGCCTTCTTCGCTTCGACCACGGTGGCCATCTTCTCGCTGCTGGCCTGGAACCTCTTTGGCCACCACGCGGTGAGCTATGCCGACAGCTATCGCTACGCCGGCCTTCCGGCTTTTCTGCTGGTGCTGGTGGTGGCCCTGCCGCTGTTTGGCGTGCTGTGGGTCAAGGCCCGGCTGCGCAAGTAGACAACTGCCGGGTGAACTTTCGAGACGGATAGAATCAACCGAAAAGGCGGCCTGTCCATTGCTGGGCAAGGCCGCCTTTTCCGTTCACGAACATTCTGCCGCCGCTCAAGTTCAGCGGGCTTTAAGCATTTCCCGCCGGCTTGGGGTTGGCGGGGTCGAATTTGGCCACCTGGATCTTGCGCGCCAGGCCAAGCTTGGCCAGCAGCAAAATGCCCAGGTAGTTGGGGTCGATCTCGTACCAGACCAGGCCATGGCGGGCCGAGACCGGGTGGGCGTGGTGGTTGTTGTGCCAGCCCTCACCGCCGCTCACCAGCGCCACCCACCAGTTGTTGCGCGAGCCGTCGCGGGTTTCAAAGCGGCGAGTGCCCCACAGGTGCGTCGCCGAGTTGACCAGCCATGTGGAGTGCAGCCCCAGGGTGACGCGCATGAAGGCTCCCCACAGCAGCATACCCACGGCGTTCACCGGGCCGCCCCAGAGCCAGCCCAGCCCGAACAGCAGCGCGCCGCTGGCGGTGAGCGGAATCCAGTGGTACTTGCTCAGCCACACATAAAAGCGGTCGCGGGCCAGGTCGGGCGAGTAGCGGTTGAGCACCTCGGTCTGCGCGTGCAGGGCATTGCCCCACAGCAGCCACCCAGTGTGGGCCCACCATCCGCCCTCGCGGGGGGTGTGCGGATCGCCGGGTTGGTCGCTGAGCTGGTGATGCACCCGGTGGGTCGATACCCAGAACATGGGCCCCCCCTCCAGGGCCAGCGTGGCGCAGATGGCCATGGCGTGCTCCAGCCACTTGGGAACCTGGTAGCCGCGATGGGTCAGCAGCCGGTGATAGCACATGCCGATGCCCACGTTGATGGCTACCACATAAAGCACCAACATGACCGCCAGGCGGGTCCAACTGAAGAAAAACAGCGCCGCCAGGGCGCCCAGGTGGAATGCGACGATGACCCCCATCGTCAGCCAGTTGATGCCCTGGCCCACGGTTGCCTCGCGGCCCATGCGAACCTGAAGTCGGGCGGGCACGGCGTGCGCCGGGGCCGAAGATACCGGAGAAGCGGGGACCGGCATGGTTGACCCGCCGGCGGTCAAATCTGAATTTGGTGCGGTAACGACTGATGCCATAAGGGGGAAGGTCCTTGTGGAGTGGCAATGGGCCCACTCTTACGCCAGATTGTATAGGAGGGAATACCGCCCCGGTGGTCTTCCCTGCACAGTTATGGACGAACCGGCAAGATTCCAGCCGAAAGCGAGCAATAGTGCTCACAATCCGGCCAAATAGCGCCCTGGTCATGTTCCGCCGTCCGGCCTGATGTCCCTGTTTCCCCGCTGGTTACTGCCTGGCTTCCGTGCCGAACTCGGCGACGCCGCTGGCAAAGAGCTTTTCCGCCTCGCCGCGCAGCACCCGGTAAAGCGCAAACTGGCGCTGGGTCGAGCCGCGCAGTTCGAACAGCAGTTCGCCGCGGTTGTCGGCCATCGCATCCACGGCATCCACCAGCCTCATGCGGGGAGTGTCATCCAGGTGAGCGCCGTCGGTCACGCTTTTCAGCAGCACGAGCACGTTGCCGTACAAATCCGGCTGAGCGATGAAAGTGACAAATTTCTCCTGGGCCAGGGGGCCGTCGGTGTGCGCCGTCAGCACCAGGGTTGCCCCGGAACCGTAGGCCAGCTCGAAGACCCGGAACTTCTCGTCCTCCAGGGGCGGGGGAGGCGGAGGCGTGGGCGGAGGCGTGGGCGGAGGCGTGGGCGGAGGCGTGGGCGGAGGCGCGGGCTTGGCGCTCTTCCGCGCAGTCGTCCTTTTAGGCGCGGGCGGGGGGGGCGGAGGCTTCAACCCCAGAGCGTCGCGAGCCATGTCTTCAAGAGCCGACTTCATCCGGGCCTCGTCGTCCGCATTGGCCCAGATGTAGTTCCACGGGTGCTCGGGACGGGTCCTGGTGTCGGAAACTGCCACGGACTGCTGCATGTCCGGAGGCATGCCCAGCAGGGAAGGAACGATGTCCAGGCCATTGCCGGTGGACTTGCCTCGTTTCAGCCGCGGCCGGTCGGGATCGGTGACATCGGGCATCGAGTCCACGTGGCCGATGTCCTCCGGCTGCTTCTTTTTGCTCTTCTTGAGCACGGGCCGGTCGGGGTCGCCCGACGGCGCACTGCTGCTGCTGGCGGTATCGTCGCTCGAATCCTTCCGGTGCAGCGTGGGCTGGCCGGAACCGGAGCCGGAACTGGGGGATGGGGCGGTCGAACCAGCGGTGTCGTCGCTGGTTGTCTTCTTGTGCAGCACGGGCCGGTCGGGATCGTCAGGCGGGGGCGGGGCGCTCGTGCCCGAACCGCTTTGAGAGCCTCCACTGCCGCCCGAGCTGCCGCTTCCCTGACCCGTTTGGGGCGGATCGTCGGCATGACGCTTGCGGTGCAGGACAGGCTGGTCGCTGTTCTCGTCGTCGCTCAGGTTCCGCGCCACTTCGGTCATCGATGGCTTGGGCTTGGGGACCTCGAGCGGCTTCCACGCTCCATAGCCCACCCACGAGCCCTGCTCCTGGCCGGAGTTGCGAATGTCGAAAAGCCCCACGGGCTTGCCATCCTGCTCCAGTTCGTACTCCACTTCGCCGGCCAGCGCCAGGGGCTCGGGCCGGGCCAGGTAGATGGTCCCATCCTGAAGCTGGCCCTGGTCGAGCACCGCCACCGGCACCAGGCGGCTGGCCTTGGGCTTGCCGACCTCGCCGGTCCACTCCAAAACGGCAATGGCCCTCAGTTCGGGGGTATCCTTGCTCGACTTGGCCACCTGCCCTGGGTACTGGGACCAGGCCTGAATCCCGGCCAGCAGCCCAGCAACAACCACCAGCGAGGCCCTCGTCCCCGATCCACCACGCCTCGAAGGCAGCCGTGGAGTCCCTCCCCGGCCGCAAAATTCAGTGCGCGGCGACGATGCGCCGGCAAAAGCCGTTCGCTCCATCCACAAAAAGCACGTCCTCGGCAATGACACCTGCCGCCCCGCTCGGGAATAATCGAACCTGATGGCCACTTCGGGCCCTCCATCCAAACAACGAGGAATTTCCCCATGGAACTCAACCAGAAAGTCGTCAACTTCACCTTGCAGACCGACGAGGACAAGACCGCAAGCCTGACCGACTATGCCGGCCAGCCGGTCATACTCTTCTTTTATCCCAGGGCGGACACCCCTGGCTGCACCATCGAGGCCTGCGGCTTCCGCGACACCTTCAAAAAGCTCCAGGAAGCTGGCGCGGTGGTGCTGGGCATCTCTCGCGACACGCCCCAGGCCCAGGCCAAATTCCGGGCCAAGCACGACCTGCCCTACACACTCCTTGCAGATGTAGACGAGAAAGTGTGCAATCAGTTTGGCGTGCTGAAGGAAAAGAACATGTACGGGAAGAAAGTGTTTGGCATTGAGCGGACCACTTTCGTCATCGGCCCGGACCAGACCCTGCTGCACATCTTTCCCAAGGTTACGCCCGCAGGCCACGCCGAGGAAGTGCTCGCCCTGTTGAACGAATGGAAACAAGCGCACAAGTAGAAAGCGGAGCTGCGAGCGGAGGTGACCGGCTGCGGCAGTTCCCCGGCCTCCTGCTTCCGCGCGCCTTTTTCGAGGCGCCACCGGAGCTGGTGGCCCCGCATTTGCTGGGCAAGGTGCTGGCGCACTTTTCGGGCGGCGAGCTGCTGGCCGGCCGGATTGTGGAGACCGAAGCCTACCAGGGCCCTCACAACCTGCCGCCCGACCCGGCCGCCCACTGCTATCGCGGCCCCACCCCCCGCAACCGGGTACTCTTCGGCCCTGCGGGCCACGCCTACGTGTACTCGATTTACGGGCGCTATTTCTGCATGAATATTACCTGCGAAATCGAGCGCCGGGCCGGCTGCGTGCTGCTGAGGGCCCTGGAGCCGGTGGCTGGCGCGGACCGGATGGCGTCGAATCGGGGCCTCCCACCCGGCGTTCCCGACCGGATGCTGACCTCCGGTCCCAGTCGTTTGTGCCAGGCCATGGGGCTCACCCGAGCCGCCCATAACGGCCTGGATCTGCTCGACCCGGCCTCGCCGCTTCAGGTGCGCGACGACGGCACTTCGGTCGCCGAAGTGTTGGTGACGCGCCGCATTGGCATCCACGAGGCGGTGGACTGGCCGCTGCGCTTTGCACTGCCGGGGCATCCTTGCGTCTCCGGAGCAAAGAGCTTAACCGGCAAGCGCATCTCTCTTCTGTAGAATCTCGTCTATCGGTAAAGCCATTCCAGCCCGTGAGGAAACGCCCCGCTTGAAGACCACTTCCCTTTCGCTTCCCGCCGCCGCTGCTGCTCTGATTGCAGCGGCTCTCTTTGCTGTCGCCACAGTTGCCCAGGCGCCTGCCCCGCAGCAGGCACCAGCCTCGCAACAGCCTGGGGCCGGCCCTCCGCCACATGAGGAGCACGAACACACCCATGCGGCCCCGACCAACCTGAAGGTGCTGCCCAAGACGCTGACCGGCGACCAGGTGCACGAAATCATGGAAGGATGGGAGGCGGCGCTGGGCGCGCATTGCAACACCTGCCATGCCGTAGACCCCAAAAACATCGGCCCCAACGGCCGGCCCCGGCTCAACTTTGCCGACGATTCCAAGCCGGAAAAGTCCACTGCCCGGCTGATGTTCCGCATGACCGAGGACATCAACAAGAATTACGTCAGCATGGTGGACAACTCCGGCGCGCCGGTGACCTGCGGAACCTGCCATCGCGGCCACCTGGGCCCTGAACCGTTCGTGCCCCCGCCGGATGGGCACGACGGCCCTCGCCCGGCGCCGGGTCAGGGCCATGGTCCGGAAGAGGGCCAGCCGCCCGCGGCAGTGCAGCCGGCCCAGCCGAAATAGCAGGCAGTTTCTGCTTTATCGCTTCCTGACGCCCTACGGCTTCCAGACAAAGGTGGCCACCGAGCCTGCCGGCAGGGTGGTGGTCACGGTCTTCCCGTGGAAGCCGATGCGCAGTTCCTGGCCCGTGGTTCCGGTGTTCAGGGTGTAGAGCACCACGGTCCCGTTGGGATTGCGGAAGGCAACGTCCTTCAGCGCCGTGCCGGCCGGCTCGTCGGATGCGATGCGGACCGCGCCGGGCTCGAGGAACCGGCTGGCATGGCCCAGCACGTAGTAGTCCACCTCGGGCTTGACCAGCGGCCTGGCCGGGTTGCTCAGGTCGATGGTGACCAGTCCGCGGCAGGTATCGCAGCCACCCACCACCGGGCCGTGATTCTGGTCGGTCGCGAGCGCCCACAGCACATAGCTCCTGGCCCAGTTGCGGGTGACGGCGATCAACTCCGCAGCCTCCTCGCCCAGGATATTGCCTTTTCCGCCCAGGCCCTTCTGCCAGGTGCCGCCGCTGGATTCTGTGACCCATTCGTCCTTCTGCGGAAACTGATCGTGGGTTTTGGTCATGACGGCCGGGTCGCCGGCATAGTGGTGCCAGGCGGTTCCCGCAACAACGGGGCCGGCCTTGGGGTCCTTCAGCACCGTCTCGGGATAGTCGGGCCGGTCCCAGTTGTGGTCGTAGGCCATCACCTTCGTATTCAGCTTGGCGGCAGCCAGGGCCGGCCCCAGGGCGTCGCCGAAGAAGGCAGCCTGCTCGGCGGCCAGCACCTGCATGCCGCTGTAGGTTGGCGGGGCGTAGAGCGGCTCGTTTTCCATGCTCACGGCATAGACCGGCACGCCCGCGGCCTGGTAGCCCTCGATGGTCTTTACAAGGTACTGGGCAAAGGCTGGATAGAACTCCGGTTTCAGGCTGGAGGGCTGCTTGCCGTCCGCGCTTGCGCCCAGCACCGACCCGGAGGTCTTCATCCAGCCCGGCGGACTCCACGGCGTCAGCATCACGCGAATGCCGGGATTGAGGGCCAGCGCCTTTTTCAGCAGCGGCAGAATGTACTCCTGGTCGTGCGCCAGGGAATAGTGGTCGAGGTTGGGGTCGGCGGCGCCGGCGGGCGTGGTGCAGGCGTTGGCCCCCTGCTGGCAGAGGTCGTCGTAGGAGTAGAAGGTCACAGCCAAATCCGAGGACCCGATGGGCTGCCGGAGAAAGCTCAATGCGATGCCCCCCTTACGGCTGAAAAGGGTCTTGAAAGCAGCGTCGATCTGGTCCGGGGGCAGTTTCTTGGCGAACAGCCAGGCCGCGGAGTCGGTGAGCGAAGCGCCGAAGCCGTCGATCTCCTGAAAGCGCTGGGCGTCGTCCACGGTGATGAGCGGAACCGCTGCGGAATCGGCTTTCGCAGGCGCCTGCTTCGAGGAAAAATGCAGCCCCTCGCGCTGGGACAGGGCTTCCAGCAGGTCCGGGGTGGTCTGGTAGACGGCGACCGACTGGGCAGCGGCGGTTGCTGCGAGTGCGGTGAGAGCAAGGCAAGCGGCAAGAATCGTAGTACGCGGCATGGAGCCTCCTGGAAGCGCAAAGAGCATCGTAGAACATCCGCACGGTTTGAGGAAAATCGTTTGTCTTGGCGGTAAAAAACGGCCATTTCCAGGCTCGGACGAGCATCAGACTTCAGCGCCTGCTCTCACAAAATCGCCGCTCTTGCCGCCGGACTTGGCTTCGAGCTGAATGTTGCGGATGACGATGCCCTTGTCGAGAGCCTTGGTCATGTCGTAGATGGTGAGCGCGGCAACGGCGGCCGCGGTGAGGGCCTCCATCTCGACGCCAGTGGGGCCGACTGTGGCCGTCGTGGCCCGGATGCGCACGCCCCCGGCAACGATTTCGGTTTGCACGTCCACGTGGGTCAGCGGCAGCGGATGGCACATGGGAATCAGGCCGGCAGTGCCCTTGGCCGCCTGAATTCCGGCGAAGCGGGCTACTTCCAGCGGATTGCCCTTGGGATTGGCGGGCAGAGCCGCGAGAACCGCCTCTGAAAGTTCGACGAAGGCCGAAGCGGTGGCGGTGCGGCGAGTGGGCTCTTTGGCGCCGACATCGACCATCGTGGCCTGGCCGGAGGGACTGAAATGCGAAAGCTGCGAAGGCGTGGGCATGGGACTCCTCAGGAAAGCAGAATGCGGACAAGGTCGCCGGGTTCAAGGCTGTGAGCCTCTTCCGGCACAACCAGGAAACAATTCGATCGAGCCATGGCTTCCAGGTCGCCCGAGCCGTGCCAGGGAACAAGGGCGACCTGCGGCGGCTGGCCGGCGGGCGATCCAAAATCGCACAACGCGGGCAAGAAGCGCGTCAAACCTGGCTTTCCGTGCCGGTCGACCGGTGGGGCGAGGCGGGCCAGCGCAAAGCGAGGCGCAGATTGCCGACGACCAGCCAGAGCCGCCAGAACCGGTGCGGCAAACAGCAGAAACGTCACGGCCGAGGAGATGGGATTGCCGGGAAGGCCGAAGAATGGCAAGGTGGGCGACGGTGAGCCCGCGCCACGGGGCAACTCGCCGAAGACGGTCGGCTTGCCGGGCTGGATGCGAACACCGGTGAAATGAAAACGTGCCCCCAGGCGGGCCAGGGCCGGCTCGACCAGGTCGAACTTTCCGGCTGAGACGCCGCCGGAGACGAGCAGCAGGTCAGCGGTTGCGGCTGGGGCAAGAAGAGCGTCGAGAGCCGGGGCGTTGTCGGCGGCAGTGGGAAGAATCCAAGGTTCACCGCCCGCCGCGGCCACCAGGGCAGCCAGCATGGGGGCGTTGGAGTTGCGAATTTGGCCGGGCCGAGGTATCGCATCGACTGCCGCGAGTTCGTCGCCGGTGGTGAGAATCGCCACACGGGGGCGGCGAAAGACGTGCAGGGCAGCGTAACCGCAGCTCGCGGCCAGGGCGATTTGTCCGAATTGAAGAACGGTCCCGGCCTCGAGGAGTTGGTCGCCTTCACGAGCCTGCGCACCCTGGGCCACGATGTTTTCGCCCGGCTCGACACTGCGGGGTGGGAGCAGCCGGACCTTACCGGCCACGGCGCCTCTGCTTTCCGCGCCGCCGCTGGTCTCAACGTGCTCGATCATCATCACGGCGTCGGCGCCCGTGGGAACCGGGGCGCCGGTCATGATCTCCCAGACCGATGCAGGCGGCAGCGGGCCGGAAGGGGCGTCTCCGGCGCGGGCCGCGCCCACCAGCGCCAGCGGCCGGTGGGTGGAGGCCTCGGCGGCGCGACAGGCAAAGCCGTCGCGGGTGGAGCGGGCAAAGGGAGGCTGATCGCGATCGGCGGCAAGAGGCTGGGCCAGGATGCGGCCGGAGGCACGCTCTAGCTCCACGCGTTCAAGGGTGGGCAAAATGCGGCCCAACTGCGCGGCATGATCGGCCACCAGGGCCGCGGCTTCTTCATAGCCGGGCAAAGGAGTGTTCATGAAATGGATTGTAGAAGGTCGCGCCAGGCGGGTTCGGCCCTGAAGGACGCAAACAAGGAAAAGGGCGCTCCCGGCAACCGGAAACGCCCTTCATGGATGAAACGCTCGTTGACCTACTTCTTCTTCTTCGGCTCGGTTCCAAAGGCGGAAGAGTGGGTCTGGGTGGCCTCGCTGAGGATGGACTTCACTTCGGCCGCGTAGGTGCCGTTCGGAGACAGCGCGAGGTACTTTTGGTAGGCCTCCTCGCATCCCGGAGGCAGAATCATCTTCCCCGTCTTGGAGTCGATGGTGGCTTTCTGGATGAGACCCTGGCCCTTGAGGTAATAGACAAGAGGCTGGTTCGGGTCGGCCTTGATGGCCTCGTCCGCCGCGGCCACCTGGGCTTCGCCGTTGTTCATCTGGAAGAAGATCACGGCCTCGTTCTTCAGATAGATCGGCGCCGCCGTTGGGTTGGCCTTGGCAGCCGCGTCATAGGCCGCGTTGGCTTCGGGAACCTTGCCGGTGCGCGCGTAGATTTCGCCCAGGCCGGCATTGGCCGCGCCCTGCGCCGGAAGATTCGCCTTCTTCGCCGAGGCTTCCAGTTCAAGAACCTTCTTGTAGGTCACTTCGGCTTCGTCGTACTTCTTGAGTCCGACCTGGGCCTGACCCAACTGCGCCCACAGGGAGGACTCGGCGGGCCGGAGACCGGTGTCCTTCAGCATGAGGGATTCGGCTTCGGTGTACTTTGCGGTCTTGATCTCCGCTTCCTTGGCCTCGATGTCGGCCTTGGTGGCGGTGGCGCCCAGCGCCCCGACAGCCGCCGCATGGGCGGCGTCGACGTCTTTGAAGTCCTGGGCGACAATGCGGATATCGGCGTTGATGGCCTTGATGACCTCATTGGCCTTCAGGGCTTCGGCATTGTGCTTTTTGAGCTCTTCCAACTGCTTCTGTTGCTCGGCCGGCAGCTTTTCGACAAATTCCTTGCGGGACATGTCGAAGTCCTGGAGCACATCGACGCCGACGACAATCTTGATGTTCTCGAAGGAGTCAACCATCTTGTCGGGTGGTGTGTCGGGCTGGCGGAAGATCACCGTGTAGGTGCCAGGAGCTGCTTCACCGGCATATTCGCCGGCGGAGGAAACCTGGAAGGTGTATTTCGAGGTGTGGCCGCCATCGTTGGAAAGACTGACCGAGCCGACCGTCTGCGATGCGCCGGTGGGGTTGGTCACGTGGCCATGAATCTTGCCAGTGGGCGCGGTGGACGGCTGCTGCGCAACCGCGGGCAGAAGGGCGAATGCCAGCAGGCCCAGCCAAAGTGAAATAGTGCGTTTCATCTGCTTCTCCTTGGGAGCGGCGCGAACCAGAGAGCCCGCGAGCTCAAAACAAAGTCTTGTTTACCGGCCCACACACTGGTGAACGCCCAGCGGATGTGCCTCTTGCAGTCGAATGCTAGCCGGCGCGGATCGACAATGAAGAACGTGCCTGGCATGAAAGCGTGCGTGGCCCCCGGCGGCCGGTAGCATCTGTGATCGGACAGCCGCGGCGCGGAAACCGGCACGCGAGCTGCTCCTCTTCGCAGACCCAAGTTAAATCCAATCGAGTGCTCAACACAAGAGCGCAATGAAGGAAGAACATTTCACGGCGCGAAGCCAACGTCGCTCATGCCGGATCGATTGAACCCTTGGGACTGGCTACAGGGTGCCTGCCCTTGCCCTCAGGGAGCCCACGCGAGACCAAGCCAGCGTGTTCACCGTTCCATGATAGTGTGCACTGGCGGGGTTGGGTGTGGTGTGGATCACACTCTAGAATAGAGAGATGGCAACCACGATTCGGCCGGCCACCCGAGCCGATATTCCGCAGATTCTGGCTTTCATCCGGGCGCTGGCCGCCTATGAGCGCGAACCCGACGCCGTGAAGGCCACCGAGGCCGGTCTGGAGCGCGATGGATTTGGGACCAACCCCTTTTATTCCTGTCTGATAGCCGAGCACGACGGACGGGCAGCCGGCTTCGCCCTCTATTTCTTCAACTACTCCACCTGGCTGGGGCGGCCAGGGCTCTACCTGGAGGACTTGTTTGTGGAGCCGGAGTTTCGCGGCCTGGGGATCGGCAAGACGCTTTTGGAACGTGTGGCGGCCTTTGCAGTGGAAAAGTGCTGTTCGCGTCTGCAGTGGGAGGTTCTGGACTGGAATACGCCGGCCATCGAGTTCTATAGCGCCATGGGAGCCGAGTTTCTGGACGAGTGGCGGAATGTTCGCGTGGACGGCGAGGCTCTGAGGCGGCTGGCCGGAATCCCTGGCTCGGCCGCGGCGGACTTGAGCGTTGCGGACCAGGAAACAGAGGCCTCACAGTGAAAATTCGAATTATTGGCGGCGGGCTGGCCGGCCCCGAAGCGGCCCTGATCGCGGCGCGGCTGGGCTGCCAGGTGGACCTCTACGAGATGCGGGCCATGGTGGAAGGCAAGCCGCGGCTAACCCCGGCCCATCAGACCACCGATTTCGGCGAACTGGTCTGCTCCAACTCGTTGAAGAGCGAATCGCCGAACACCGCGCCCTGGCTGCTGAAGCAGGAGATGCGGCGGGCCGGCTCGGCACTGCTGCGCTTTGCCGATTTGACGGCCGTGCCAGCAGGGCACGCCCTGGCGGTCGACCGGGTGGAGTTTTCACGGCACATCAACGAGGCCATCGCGGCCCAGCCGGGGATTCGGGTGATCCGCGAGGAGGTTACCACTCTCAACCTGGAGCGGAACGGCAACCAGGACGAGAACGGCGACTACGCGCTCACCATCCTGGCCACAGGCCCCTTGACCTCGGACGCCCTGAGCGCCGAGATCGAGCGCATCACCGGCTCCGGACGCCTCGCCTTTTACGACTCAATTTCGCCCATTGTCGAGGCCGACTCGATCGACATGGAGCGGGTCTACTTTGCCGCGCGCTGGGACAAGGGCACGGCCGACTACATCAACTGCCCCATGGACCGAGCCGAGTTCGACCGCTTCCTCGATGCGCTGCTGGAGGCCGAAGCCGCCGAGGCCAAGGAATGGGAAAAGCTGGATTACTTCGAGGGCTGCCTGCCCATTGAAGTGCTGGCCCGGCGGGGCCGCGACACCCTCCGCTTCGGCCCCATGAAGCCGGTCGGCCTTCGCGACCCGCGCACCGGCAAAACGCCCTGGGCCGTGGTGCAACTGCGCAAGGAAAACCTGCGCGCCGACAGCTACAACTTGGTCGGCTTTCAGAACCACCTCAAGTTCGGCGAACAGGCGCGCGTGCTGCGGCTGATTCCCGGCCTTGAAAACGCCCGCTTCCTGCGCTACGGGCAGATTCATCGCAATACCTACATCCAGGCGCCTCTTTTGCTGGACGAAACCCTGCGCCTCAAGAAAGCGCCGAGGGTCCTGTTCGCAGGCCAACTCTCCGGCGTCGAAGGCTACACGGAGTCCATCGCCACCGGGCTGCTGGCTGGCATCCATGCGGCTTCGCTGGCGCACGGCACGGAGCCCACCCCTGCGCCGCGCGCCTCGGCCCTGGGCTCGCTGGTCCACTACATTACCCACGCCGACCCCAAGGACTTTCAGCCAGCCAACATCACTTTCGATCTGCTGGAGCCGCTCGACGAGGAGCTGCGCAAGAAGATTCGGGACAAGAAGGAACGGCACCGCCTGGTCTGCGAGCGGTCGCTGGCTGCGTTCGACGAATGGTGGAGCGCGATGCCGCACCCGGCCGCGGAACTTCCTGCGTAGTCCCTGCGTAATTCCGTGGTACGCTGTGCCGTCACAAGGAAAGGTCTCCCATGCGCGCCATCTCTGCCACGGATTCCGTTTCGCCTGCCATTCAACGCACCAGGGACTTCCTCTTCAAGCCGTTCAACTGGGGAATCTATCTGAAGCTTGGCCTGGTCGCGATCATCACCGAAGGCCTTGGGAGCAATCTCCGTTCGTCTTCGCACAGTAGCCAATCGCCGGAACACGCCCCCATGAACCTTGCGCCGTTCGACATCGCGCCCGTACAGGTGGCGGCGATTGTGGCGATGCTGCTGCTGGTCATGGTCTTGGCGATTTGGGTTTTCTATCTGATCACCCGGCTGCGGTTTGCCTACTTTCATTGCCTGGTCAGCAATACTAAGCAGATTCGTCCCGGTTGGCGGCTTTATCGAACGCAGGCAATGCGCTTTTTCTGGCTGAATTTGGTGGTGGGATTCTGCTTTTTGCTGCTGCTGGCGTTGCTTGCGATTCCGTTCGCAGCCGGGTTCTGGCGTTTGTTTCATGAGACTCAACAGGGCGGCCATCTCGATGTCGGCTTGATGCTGTCTCTGGTCTTGCCCTTGATTCCGATCGTCCTTCTGCTGGCGCTGGCTGGAGTGGTCGCCGACCTGGTTTTGCGCGACGGGATGCTGCCGCATTTCGCGCTGGAGAACGCGACCGCTGGCCAGGCATGGACCCAAGTGTGGACTCGCATCAAGGGCGAGAAAAAACAGTTCCTGACCTACTCGCTGCTGCGAATCGCGCTGCCGGTGGTGGCGATGGCCGGTTTGTTCATCGTGCTGATTATTCCGGGGCTGATCCTGGTGGGTTCGTTAGCGGCGGTCGAGTTCAGTCTGCACTCGGTCTTCGCCGACGCGACCGGAGGATCCGCGGTCGCCGGAATTCTTCTCCAAGCCTTTTTCGGGGTGCTTGCATTCGGGTTCGCGTTGCTGGCCAGCATTTGCCTTGGAGGGCCTCTGAGCACCGGGGTAAGGGAGTATGCGCTGATATTCTACGGCAGCCGCTACCAGGCCCTGGGGAACCTGCTCTACCCCCCGCCCGTTGCAGGCGCGCCGACCATTCGCTGACCATGGGCACGGTTGGCTTGAGCCGCATCGGGCCGGGCTGCGAAAACCGCTCCCAGGAACCTTTCCAGCCCCTTCAGTGTCCAACTAGAGAGGGAATGCCGCTGCGCACAAGCCCAGGCGGCAACGTGTACCCTGAAGGCTGGAGTGTGTCGATGCGTTGGATTTCAATTTTGCTTTGTTCGGCGGCGCTGGCCGGGGGCGCTACCGGTGCTCAGGCGCAGCCTGCGCCGTCCAAGGCTCCCCAGGGCGCCGCGCACCTGGTGCTTCCTCCCGTGCCCAAGGCGCTGCTGCCCGATTCGTTTGCCGGATGGGTGGCCGCCGAGCCGTTGAAGAAGATCACCGATGCGCCCTTGGCTGACCCGGCCAACACCGCGGCGCTCAAGGAGTACGACTTTTCCGACGCCGTCCAGGGCGATTACAAGCGGGGCGGCGAGACGCTGAGCCTGCGCGCCTTGCGCTTTCACGACGCCAGCGGAGCGTACGGGGCGTACACGTTCTATCGCCAGTCGGGCTGGCCCAAGGAACAGATCGGCACGGGCGCAACGTCGAACAAGAACCGGGTGCTGTTCTGGGTGGGCAACACCGTGGTGGATGCGAATTTCTCGCGCATCGGGCCCATGTCGGGCGCGGAGTTGCGTGAACTGGCAAGCCAGATCCCGGTGCCGGAAGGCAGCAGGGCGCTGGCGCCTCCGATTCTGGCCAACCTGCCCCAGGCCTCGCTTGACGGGCAGACCACGCACTACGCGCTGGGACCGGCGGGCTATGTCGGAGCGGGCGGCGTGCTGCCGCCTGAGCTGGTCAGCTTCGATCGCGGCGCCGAATCGGTGACCGCCAACTACACGCTGCGCTCCGGCGTGGCCACCTTGACCATCGTCGACTATCCCACCCCGCAGATGGCTGCCGCGCAGGAGACGAGGATTCGCGACTACATCAATGCCGGCAAAGGCGGGGCCGGCAAGCAGGCTCAGCCGGCCTGGCCCAAGCCGCTCCAGGACTCCGACCTGGCATCGCTCGAAGTGCGCAGAAGCGGGCCGCTGGTGGCCCTGGTCAGCGGAGACGCCATTCCCGAAGAGAGCCACAAATTGCTGGCCACAGTCCACTTCGAGTCGGACCTGATGTCGGTGCCGCAGCCCACCGAATCCGAGGTGGCCAAGACCGGACAACTGCTGTTGGGGATCTTCACGCTGGTGGGCATTGGAGCCGCCGCAGCCATTCTGTTGGGATTTTTCCTGGGCGGCTTCAGGGCGGCTTATCGTCTGGCGCGGGGCAAGCCGGTTTCCTCGGTCTACGAGGTGGAGTTCATCAGCCTGAATCTGCGGGACTGAGAGAAGACAAATCTCGTGAGGGTTGGCGAGGCCGCATCCGAAGGGTTAACTGCGCGTTAAACCTGTGGAAAACAGGTCACAAACCCGACGAAACGCCCTGAAAAGACGGAACAGTGTGGGGTTCAAAAGGCGAAGACAAATCGAAGACCGCTCCAGCGCCCTCTTGGGATTGCGATTAGTAAGCTATTGTTTCTAAAGTATTTATTTCTTCTCCGATTTATCCTTGACACTCCCTTCCTCCGCCCCTACTATGCAGCCAGAAAGTTCTGATGGTTTTGCCTCCGTTGGAACTATTCTCCCTGAGGAAGGAGCTGCCCTGTTGCCGGGCGGCTCTTTCCGTTTTTAGGCGGTCCTTTCCGGTCGGCAGCGAAAAGGGGGGCTTGGCGGCCAGGGTTTTACGCTTGACCTTTACCGAACACCGGCACAACCGTACAATCTGAAAGGCAACCCGACGGCTCTGTGGATGCTACCCGGACGTTGGCAGGTTATTTTCAGCCTCGGTGTTTTTTCGTCGTGCCGGTTTCTGCCGCGACAAATGGCAGCAGCGGGGGCATGGTACCTACTATCGGGTTTGGCCTGCATCATGCTGGCGGACAGCCGTGCGCTTTCTCCATGGGCGGTGGGTATTCCATTCGGAGCGGGACAGTTGCTCATGGCGGGGATTCTGTTTTTGCCGCGCAGGAGAGCAACGATGAAAGCTAAGAACCCCAGCACGGCAGAACGGTCCAGCGAAGGCCGCTTCGCTTATGAAGGATTGGATCGTGTGATTCACGAGCGCGCTCGCCTGAGCGTGCTGACGTCCTTGCTCACCAATCC
>Ga0302320_10000938_pt1 | contig 69850 bp, 57 predicted proteins | sample Bog_T0_3_FD_202130 | JGI IMG/M metagenome (GOLD analysis project Ga0302320, IMG submission 202130) | Peat permafrost microbial communities from Stordalen Mire near Abisko, Sweden - Bog_T0_3 | ecosystem: Environmental > Terrestrial > Soil > Wetlands > Peat | place: Sweden: Abisko, Stordalen Mire... | reverse complement strand
GCTGAGCTGTGACTCATGCGCGGATAGCAGGCTAAGCCCGGTCGCCGACCGAAGCTCTTCGCGGAGGAGACGTTCCTAGACACAAAATGCACACAATCCACAAACCTCCTTAACTTTTTCCTTGCCCCCTACCGCCTCATAGCAGGGACGCGCGGCTCGCGCGTCCGGGAATTCTTTCGGGCCCATTCGTAGACCCGGACGCCCGGGCCGGGCGTCCCTACCTAAAAAAAATCCCTTGACGGCCTTGGTATCGGATGCTACCTTGCTGAATAAAGGTAGCTTGATCAGACCACTTCATGAGCATCAACGAGAAATTCACCGCGATCCGGAAGGGCCTCCTGGAGTTCCTCGTCCTGAAGATCGTCTCCGCGGACAAGGTCTACGTTGCGGACATCCTGAAGGCGCTGAGCGAGACCGAATTTTCGACCCAGGAGGGCACGCTTTACCCTCTCCTCAGCAAAATGCGCCGTGAGGAGCTGGTCGACTACGAGTGGAAGGAGTCCGAGGCCGGTCCACCCAGGAAATACTACGAGCTGACGGCCAAGGGCCGCGAGCAGCTCCGGGAAACCTCGGAGTACTGGCAGAGGATCGTAGGGACCGTGAAAAACCTTGGAGAGTAACCCCGTCAACCAGCCCGCAAACCATGCCCCACCCATGAACAAAGTGACCACGATCAACCTGAACGGCAACGCCTACCAGCTGGAGGAGAGCGGGTTCGAGGCGCTGCGCAGCTATCTCGACAGCGCCGCCCAGCGCCTTGAGGGAAACCCGGACAAGGACGAGATCATAGCCGACATCGAATGCGCGATCGCGGACAAGTTCCGGGCCCTCCTCGGGCCCCACAAGACCGTCGTCGTTGCGGCGGAGGTGGCGACGATCATCGCCGAGATGGGCCCCGTCCAGGATCCGTCCGGACCGGCACCAGACGCCCAGGGAGCCGGGGCGCCGGGCCCGGGAGCGCAGGGCGGCGCGTCCGCCCCGGGAGGAGCCTCGGTGCCCCGCCGGCTCTACAAGATCAAGGACGGCGCCATGATCGGCGGCGTCTGCAGCGGCCTCGCCGCCTTCTTCGGCATCGATGTCTCCATTGTCCGGATACTCTTCGCCTTCCTCACGATCGTCTGGGGCTTCGGGCTGCTTCTCTACATCCTGATGCTGTTCCTGATCCCCTCGGCCGTGACCCCGGCCGAGAAGGCCGCCGCCTTCGGCGGAGGCCCGTCGACCGCCGAGGAGTTCATACGGCGCGCCAAGGAAGGCTACTACGAGGGGATGAGGACGTTCCACGACAAGGGGGCCCACCGCGAATGGAAGCGAAGGTTCAAGAGCGAGATGAGGGGATGGAAGACGGACTTTCAGCGCGAGGTTCGCGCCAACAGGGCCGAGTGGGCGCAGAATTGGAGCCGGTATTGGGCCGAGCATCCGCAGTATCACTTTGGGGCCAGCTTCACGGTGACGCTGCTGGAGGTATTCAGCCTCGTCGTGACGCTGCTGTGCTTCTACGCGGTGTACTCCCTGTTCGTCCACGGTTCCGTATTCGGGGCGCATCTTCCCGGTGGCATTCCGCTCTGGCTGGGGATCGTGGGCGTGGTCCTGCTCTGCAAACTGGTGACCTCGCCGGCCAAGGCCATGCGGAGGGCCTACCGATACGGCGGGGGGTATGGAGTCGGCTGCGCCGCGGTCTGGGACACGTTTCTTGGAATCGGCGCAGTGATCCTCGCGCTCTGGTTTGTCGGTCACAACCCGGCCGGAGTGCATGATGCGCTCCACGATGCGGCGGCCGGGCTGCACAGGGCCCTTGATTCGATCCGGGATGGGTGGAATAAGCGGTAGCGTGCCGCCCTCCTCACCGAGCAGCCCCAGCCTTTTCACCCTGTTTGGCGACAGGGCGGTCCTCCAGCGGGACCAGTCGATCCCTCTCTGGGGCCGGGCAGGGCCCGGGGCTCAGGTCTCGGTACGATTTCGGGACCGGGCCGCGGAAACCAGAGCCGACAATGAGGGACGCTGGAGGGTTTGCCTGGCGCCGCTGCCGGCCTGCGCCGATCCGGCCGACATCGAGGTCGCTTCCGGAGGGGAGACCACAATCTCCCGCGACGTGGTGGTCGGAGACGTCTGGCTCGCCTCGGGCCAGTCGAACATGGAGTTCACGGTCAAGGGAGCCCGGGACGCTGCGAAGGAAATGGCGGCTGCGGATTTCCCTCATATCCGCCACATCAAGGTCGGCCAGGCCGTCGCAACGGCACCTGTCCGCGAGATTTCCTCAACGGGATGGGAATCCGCCGCACCCGGGACCGTTGGCGAATTTACGGCCGTCGGATACTTTTTTGCCCGGAAGATCCACGCACAAGTCGGCGTCCCTGTGGGCATCCTCCACAGCTCCTGGGGCGGAACGCCCATCGAGTCCTGGATGAGCGACAAAGCCAGGAGTTCCACGTCCCTGGCGGGAGCGCTCAAGGCGCGTTGGCGGCAGGCCATGCTCGACTGGCCGCCGGAACGGGTGGCACGGTATCCGCAGGACATGGCCATTTGGCAGAAGGAGGAGGATAGGGCCAAGGCCTCGGGCGAAAAGAATCTCCTGCCGTGGCCCCAGCCGCCGGCGACCCGGGATTCCCCGATGTTTCCCGGCGGGCTCTTCAATGCGATGATCGCACCCCTCCAGCCGTGCGGCCTGCGCGGCGTTCTGTGGTACCAGGGCGAGTCCAACGTCGAGCGTTCTGAAGAGTATGCGGAGCTTTTCAAGGCCATGATCCGCGATTGGCGGGCCGGCTGGCGGCAGGACGAATTGCCGTTCTATTTTGTGCAGATCGCCAACTACCTGCAGCAGCAGGACTCGACGAACCGGTGCTGGGCGCGCCTGCGCGAGGCGCAGACCGCGGCCCTCGCGCTGCCGGCAACCGGCATGGCCGTTTCGGTCGACGTAGGGCAGGCCGACGATGTCCACCCCGTGAACAAGCAGGACGTAGGACACAGGCTCGCCGTGCTTGCGCTGGCCGGAGCCCACGGAGTGGAGGTGGACTGCCACGGTCCGGAATTCGCGGGAGCCGGTCGGGAGGGTGGGGGGTTCCGAGTTCGGTTCTCCCATGCCGGCTCCGGGCTCACGGCCCTGGGCGGCGGTGTGAAATCGTTGGAACTGGCCGGCGCAGACAAGGTGTTTCATCCGGCGATCGGAAGGATCGAAGGGGAGTCGCTCCTGGTTTCATTACCGGAAGTGCCCGAGCCTGTGGCCGTACGTTATGCCTGGACGAACGCGCCGGAGGCCAATCTGTACAACGGGGCGGGCCTGCCCGCAGTGCCGTTTAGGTCGGACGATTGGTAAGGGGTCAGGTCCGCGCTTGGCGGCAGGGACGCCTGTTAGGGGGTAGGGACGCCCGGCCCGGGCGTCCGGGCATGCTTTCGGGCCCATTCGTAGTTCCCGGACGGGCGGGCCGCCCGTCCCTACCTCAAGGCGCGAGCAAGCTCGCTGACCTACGGGGGCCGGACACCCCTTATTTGACCGTCACCTTGGTGTTGTTCTCTGAAAGCGTGATGATCTTCGGGACCCACTGGGCGGCCTGTTCCGCGGGAATCTCGCAGAAGGCCATGATGACCACCAAGTCGCCGACCGCACCGAGCCTCGCCGCGGCGCCATTGAGGCAGATCGCCCCGGAACCTTCCTTGCTGGGGATGGCGTAGGTCTCGAAGCGGTTGCCGTTCGTGATGTTGCCGACGAGGATCTTCTCGTAGGGAAGGATGCCCGCCTGCCGCATGAACCCCTGGTCGATGCCAAGGCTGCCCGCATAGTCCAGACTCGCGTCCGTGACCACGGCCCTATGGATCTTCCCCTTCAGCAAATGAATGTTCATCCGGAATCAAATAAGCGGCAGGGGGTGCCGAGTTTCAAGTAGGAAGGGTAGGGACGGGCGGCCCGCCCGTCCGGGCACGCGTAGGGGCCATTCGCAGCCATCGACGCGATTGATCGCTCCGTCAGGGCGAAAGGTCTGCCCGGACGCGCGAGCCGCGCGTCCCTACCTCGAAAAGCCTGACCCCTTACGCGCCCGCCGCGGCACAGCACTTCCGGAAGTGGTGGCCGTAGATGGCAAACGTGACCGCGAACGGGAGGAGTCTCGGCCGGTGGAACGCAGTCCAGGTGAGCAAACGCCAGTAGTGGAGGCGTTCACGCCCCAGCACGCCGAGCCGGACCCCCGACCATCCGACGGCCAGGCCCTGGCGCCAGCTCAATGGTGCGGTGAAGCGGGGTCGCCGGTACTCTCTCAGGAAGGTCCTGACCCGCTGGTAGTAGGGCCGCGGGGCGTAGATGCGGCGCAGGATCGAACGGTATCCCTCGATCAGCTGGTCGGCCGGCATCGTTGGGACGAAGTTCATCGTGCCGTCGGCGTTGTCGCCGCTTGTCCGGCCCACAAGCCTGCCCTCGCGCTGCAGCCGGGCATGCAGCTTGGTGCCCGGGAGGGCGTTGAGCAGCCCGACCATGGCGGTGACGATTCCGCTCTTCTGGATGAAGTCCACCTGCCTCTGGAAAATGCTGGGTCCGTCGCTGTCGAAGCCGACGATGAATCCGCCCTGAACCTGGAGCCCTGCCCGCTGGATCCTCTTCACGTCCGCGACCAGGTCGCGTCCCTGGTTCTGCCGTTTGTTGCATTCCTTCAACGCCTCGGCCGAAGGCGTCTCGATCCCGACAAACACCGAGTCGAACCCAGCGTCCGACATCATGCGCATCAGCTCCTCGTCGTCGGCGAGGTTGATTGAAGCCTCCGTGTAAAAGTTGAAGCGCCATCGATGCGCCCGCCGGCATGAGATCAACGCCGGCAGCAGGTCCTCCTTCAGCGCCCGCTTGTTCCCGATCAGGTTGTCGTCCACGAAGAACACGGCCCCGCGCCAGCCCCTTTCATGGAGTCCGTCCAGCTCCCGGACGACCTGCTGCGCGGATTTGACCCGCGGCCGATGCCCGAACTTCGCCGTGACGTCGCAAAACTCGCAGTCAAACGGGCAGCCGCGTGAGTACTGGACGGCCATGGATCCGTAGCGGCGCACGTCGAGAAGGCCCCATTGCGGCGCCGGACTCCCTGAGACGTCCGCAAAAAGCGCCGTCGAGTAGACGCGCCGGGCGCAACCGCGGTCCCAATCCGCCAGAAATTCGGGAACGGTGATCTCGCCCTCGTTGAGGACAAAGTGGTCGACGGTGGGGAATTCCGCGTGCGCGCTGGTGAAGAGCGGGCCGCCGGCAACGACCCTCTTCCCGGCGGCACGGCACCTGGCCAGCACCAGCTCGACCGAGGGCCGCTGGACGATCATCGCGCTGACAAACACAAGGTCGGCCCATCGCAGGTCCTTTTCCGCCAACGTGCACACATTCAGGTCGACCAGCCGGAGGTGCCACGACCGGGGGAGCATCGAGGCCACGGTCAGGAGCCCGAGCGGCGGCAGCGAAGCCTTCCTCCAGACAAATTTCAGCGCATGTTTGAAGCTCCAGAACGTGTCCGGAAACTCCGGGTAGATCAGCAACGCATTCAAGGGGAAGGGGTCATATCTTGACTCTTGACCCGCGCTGCGCGGGTCAAGAGTCAAGATATGACCCCTTCATTGACCTCTGCCGGGAACCTTGGTTGCGATCCGCCGGCATTTTTTCAACACTCGTAGAGCCGTTTCACCAAGTGTGACCGAACAACGGTCCGCTCGCCGGTCGGAGCCTCGATCACGAGGTCGCCGCCGGGAGTTATGCCACGGAAGAGCCCGTGGATCTCCGGCGCGGGGTCCCCGGTCGCGAGTTCGACTCTCACTTCGCGGGCCCCATCCCAGGACCGGTTCAGCCTTTGATAAAACCCGCCCAGGCCGTGCAGGGAAAAGCTCGTGTGGGCCAGCCTCACCGCCGCGAGGAGGTTCGCGGCAAGGTCCTCGAAGCCAAGGCGGCTTGCCGGGGCGAAGTCGGCGAGCCGGCAGGTGACGGCCTCGAGGGCGGGGTCGCCGGCCCAGGGCCGGTTGCGCACGTTCAGCCCGAGGCCCACGCAGAGGGTGTCCAGTCCCCCCTGGGAGACCAGGATGCCGCCGACCTTCTTCTTCCCAACCATGAGGTCGTTCGGCCACCTCAGGCGCAGCCGGGCGGTCCGTTGCACGCGAAACGTTGACACAATGGTCCAGCCTACGGCGAGGGCGAACCCGCGCCACAGGGCGGCATCGCCGTCGAAGGGCACGACGGCCGTCAGGTAGAGGCCGCCGTCATCGGAGGCAAACCCCCTTGCCCACTGGCCGCGCCCCGCTGTCTGGACCCTGGCCACCGCCGCCGACCAGCAGGGAAGGGTGGCCGCAATGTCCTGGGTCGACACGACCGTGCCATACCAGCGCACCATCCATCCCCCGAGGTCGGTGCTCCCGTATTCCCCAAAGGAGTCCCCGCCGGGCATGGGGGGACCGTCTATTCGATGACGAGGAGGGTTGCGCCCTCCTCGACGGGATCGCCGGGCTTGGCGGAAATTGAGGCGACGCGGCCCGCCTTCGGGGCGTTCACGTAGGTGTTCATCTTCATCGCCTCGATGGTCGCGACCTGGGCCCCTTCGGCGACGGTCTGGCCGACCTGGACGTCGATGGAGACAACCTTCCCGGCGAGCGGGCTGCGGGCGTCGCCCGGTCCCTGGGCTGCGGCCTGCGCCGCCGGGGCGGGAGCGGGAGTTGGCGCCGGGGCGGCCGGGGGCGGCTCCGCGGCTGCTGGGGCGGAGACCTGGGCGGGGGGCGCCGCAGGAGCCTCGTTCGGGATTTCGACCGTTACCTCAAACACGGTGCCGTCGACGGTTACGCGGAGTTTTGGCATAAAGGGTAGGAATTGCTGAGGTTTGGTTTAGCGGACGCGGTGGCCGCTGTGGATTTCCCGGCGGCCCTCGAGGGACCACGCGGATACGCGTGGGCCGGAGTCGGTGACGGGCACCTGGTGGTTGTGCTCCACCGAGGCAATGCGGGCGTCCGCGCCGAGCGTCACATAGACCGCTGCGGCGATCACGGCGCGCGTTTCGAGACTGATCTCCTTGTTCGTGGTGGGCATCGTGATTCCTTTAGAGCGGTATGTTTCCGTGTTTCTTGGGCGGGCGGTTCTCGCGCTTGGAGAGCGTGTTCCTGAGGGCCATCGCAAGCGTCGATCGGGTCTGGGAGGGCTCGATGATGTCTGTGATCATGCCTTTCTTGGCAGCCTGGTACGGCGAGGCAAACTTATCGCGGTACTCGGCGACATACTCTGCTTCCTTTGCCTTGGGATCCTTGGCCGCCTGGATTTCCCTCTTGTACAGGATCTTGACGGCACCCTCGGCGCCCATGACGGCGATTTCCGCGGTCGGCCACGCGTACACGGCGTCCGCCCCCATGTCGGAACTGCACATGGCGAGGTAGGCGCCGCCGTAGGCCTTGCGCAGGATGAAGGTGATCTTGGGAACCGTGGCGGATGCATACGCGAAGAGCATCTTGGCGCCGTGGCGGATGATGCCGCCCCGCTCCTGGGCCACCCCGGGCATGAAGCCGGGAATGTCCACGAGGGTGACCACCGGGATGTTGAACACGTTGCAGAAGCGGATGAAGCGGGCCCCCTTGTCCGAGGAGTCTATGTCGAGGGTCCCGGCCTTCACGGACGGCTGGTTGGCGATGAAACCGGCGACGATCCCCTGCACCCGGCCGAAGCCGACCACCAGGTTCTTCGCGAAGTCCTTGTGCACCTCAAGGAAGTCGCCCTTGTCCACGAGGCGGGCGATGATCTTGAGTATGTCGAAGGGGGATTTGCTGTCGGCGGGGACAAGCTCGTTCATGGCGGGATCCGGCGACAGGTCCAGCGACGGCGTAGGACGGTGCGGGGGATCCAGCAGGTTGTTGGCAGGCAGGAAGCCGAGAAGCCGCTTTGCCAGGCGAATGGCGTCGGCGTCGTCCTCCGCGACAAAGTGGACGTTGCCGCTCACCGAGGCGTTGGTGACCGCTCCGCCGATCTCGTCCATGGTCACCGTCTGCCCGGTGGCCGCCTTGATGACCTCCGGGCCGCAGATGAACATGTTCGCGTTCTTCCGGGTCATGATCAGGAAGTCGGTGAGGGCTGGGCTGTACGCGGCACCGCCCGCGCACGGGCCCGCGATGATGGAAATCTGGGGAATGACCCCCGACGCCAGCACGTTGTGGAAGAACACCTGCCCATACCCGGAAAGGGAGTCGTCGCCCTCCTGGATCCTGGCCCCGCCGGAGTCGTTGATCCCGATCATGGGGATCCCCGCCTTGAGGGCGTAGTCCATGATGTCGCAGATCTTCTTGGCGTGGATCCTTCCCAGGGCCCCACCGCCGACGGTGAAGTCCTGGCTGAATACAGCCACGGGTTTTCCGTCGATGAATCCGACGCCCGTCACGACCCCGTCGCCGGGGAAGCTCCTGCCCTCGAGGCCGAAGTCATGGCAGTCGTGGTCGGCATGCATGCCCGATTCCAGGAAGGTGTCGGGCTGAAACAGCGCACGGATCCGGTCGCGGGCCGTCATCAGGCCCTTTTCGCGGCGGGCCGCGAGTTTGTCGGCCCCGCCGCCGGCGAGCGCCTTTTCCCTGCGCTCGGCGAGGTTGGCTAGAAGTTTCTTGGAGATGGCCATGGGTGGGTTCCTCGATCAGTGGGCTCCGGAGCCCGGCTTCAGGGCGCATAGTTCCGTAAGAACGCCGCGCGTGGATTTTGGATGAAGGAATGCGACCAGCTTGTCCCCCGCCCCCTCAAAGGGCTTTTCGTGGATCAGGCGGATCCCGTTGGCCGAGGCGGTCTTGAGCTGATTCTCGATGTCGTCGGTCCGGAAGGCCACGTGGTGGATCCCCTCTCCCTTTTCGGCGATGAACTTGGCGATCGGGCTGTCCGGGGATGTGGGCTCCAGAAGCTCGATATGGACTCCGCCGACGTCGAAGAACGCCGTCTTGACCCGCTGGGAGGGTACCTCCTCGCGGCCGAGGCAGCGCAGCCCGAGGGCGGATTCATAGATTGGCACGGCCTCGTCTATGGAGCGGACGGCAATGCCCAGATGGTCAATGGATTGGATCATGGTGATAAAGGGAAATGGCGTGACAGCCGGTCGGGAGTATACGCGGATCTTGGCCTCGGGGCTGCGCGTTCCTTGTCATCCTATGCGCAATCCTGATCCAAAGCAGGCCTGCATCGGGGGAATCAGTCATGCTTATCCCTCCCATCGGCGAGGCCAGCGGCCTCGAGAAGCTTGCGGGCGGCATGGGGGGCGCTTGCCCGGCCGGCCTGGACCTCGACTTCAAGCGATCGCTTGAGCGCGACGACCTCGGGCTTGGCAAGGACGGCCTCCCGGAGCCCCTCCTCGAAGAGCGCCGAAAACCAGGCGAGCGACTGCGAGCGGCGCCTCTCGGAGAATTGCCCCGTCCGTTCGCCATGGGCGATGAACTGCCCGACCTGGGCCCACACCTCGCGCACGCCCTCGCTGCCCAAAGCAGAGCAGGCCAGTACGGGGGGCCGCCAGGAATCGTCCGATACGGAGAAATAGTGCAGCGCCCTCTCGAACTCGAGCCGGGTCGCCTCCACCTTGTTGCGGTTGTCCCCGTCGGCCTTGTTGACGGCGACAATGTCCGCCATCTCCGTGATGCCCTTCTTGATGCCCTGCAACTCGTCGCCGGCCCCCGCGATCAGGAGCAGAAGGAAGCAGTCGACCATGCCCCGCACAAGGATCTCGCTCTGGCCCACGCCGACCGTCTCCACGAGCACGGTGTCGAACCCCGCCGCCTCGCACAGGGTGATGGTTTCACGCGTCCTCTGGGCCACGCCCCCGATCTCGCCTCCGCTCGGGGACGGGCGGATGAACGCCGAGGGGTGCCGCGAGAGCCGCTCCATGCGGGTCTTGTCCCCGAGGATGCTACCGTGGGTGACGGGGCTGGACGGATCGACCGAGAGCACCGCCACCTTCTTTCCCTCGTCGCACAGCATCGTGCCCAGGACATCGATGAAGGTGCTCTTGCCGGCGCCCGGGACGCCGGTAACGCCGACCCGCCAGGCCTTGCCTGCAAACGGCATCAGGAAATCCAACAGCCATTCCGCGGCCTCCCGGTGCGCGTGCGCGCGGCTCTCGACCAGCGTGATTCCGCGCGCCAGCGCGGCGCGCTCGCCGGCCCTGATCCCTTTGACCAAGGAAGCGAGGTCGATTTCCCTGGTCAGGCCCGCCATGCGTTTCAGGCGACCTGGGCTGGCCGCAGTTTCTCGAGAACGGCGAGGGCCGAGGCCGGTATGGGGGTTCCGGGGCCGAACACGGCCGCCGCGCCGTTCTTGTACAGATAGTCGTAGTCCTGGGCCGGGATGACGCCGCCGACGACGACGAGGATGTCCTCGCGGCCCTGGCTCTTCAGCTCCCCGACCAGCTGCGGGAGCAGGGTCTTGTGCCCGCCCGCGAGCGAACTCATGGCCACGACGTGGACATCGTTCTCGACGGCCTCCTTGGCGGCCTCGGCCGGCGTCTGGAACAGGGGGCCGATGTCGACGTCAAAGCCCATGTCGGCCATGGCCGTCGCCACGACCTTTGCGCCCCGGTCGTGCCCGTCCTGGCCAAGCTTGGCGATCAGGATGCGCGGCCTGCGGCCCTCTGCCTCCGCAAAGGCGTCCGCGGCCTCGCGAACCTTGGCCACGCCATCACCCCCGCCGTAGGCGGAGCGGTACACCCCGGACACGGAGCGCACCTGGGCCTGGTAGCGGCCGTAGACCTTCTCGAGGGCGTCGGAGATTTCCCCGAGCGTGGCGCGCTCCCGGGCCGCCTCGATGCTCAGCGCGAGAAGGTTTCCCGTCCCCGTGCGCGCGCATTCGGTGAGGGCATCGAGCGTCAGCTTGACCTTGGCGTTGTCGCGCGAGGCCTTGAGCTCCTGGAGCTGTTTTACCTGGGCCTCGCGGACCGCGGAATTGTCGACCTCGCGGATCTCCATCGGCTCCTCGCGCTCCAGGCGGTAGCGATTCACGCCGACGATCGTCTCCCGGCCCGAGTCGATGAGTGCCTGGCGCCGGGCGGCGGCCTCCTCGATCCGAAGCTTCGGGATGCCGGTCTCGATGGCCTTGGCCATGCCGCCGAGGCCCTCGACCTCCTGGATGTGCTCCCACGCCTTATGCATCAGCTCGTGGGTGAGGCGTTCCACATAGTAGGAGCCGCCCCAGGGATCGACCACATTGCAAATCCCGGACTCGGCCTGGAGGAAAAGCTGGGTGTTGCGCGCGATCCGCGCGGAAAAGTCCGTGGGCAGGGCGATCGCCTCGTCCAGGGAATTGGTGTGCAGGCTTTGGGTGTGCCCCATGGCCGCCGCCATCGCCTCGACGCAGGTGCGGGCCACGTTGTTGTAGGGGTCCTGCTCGGTGAGGCTCCACCCGCTCGTCTGGGAGTGGGTCCGCAGGGCCATGGACTTCGGATTCTTGGGGTGGAATTCCCCCACGATCTTGGACCAGAGCAGGCGGGCCGCCCGCATCTTGGCCACTTCCATGAAGAAGTTCTTTCCCTGTGCCCAGAAGAACGAGAGCCGCGGGGCGAAGGCATCGATTTCAATTCCGGCCTTGATCCCGGTCCGGAGGTATTCGAGCCCGTCGGCGAGCGTGTAGGCAAGCTCCAGGTCCGCCGTGGCCCCGGCCTCCTGCATGTGGTACCCGGAGATCGAGATCGAATTGAACTTCGGCATGTTCTTCGAGGTGTACTCGAAGATGTCTGCGATGATCCTTATCGAGGGGCCCGGAGGATAGATGTAGGTGTTGCGCACCATGTACTCCTTCAGGATGTCGTTCTGGATGGTGCCCGCCAGGAGCTCGAGCTTGGCCCCCTGCTCGAGGGCGGCCACGATGTAGAAGGCGAGGACGGGAAGCACCGCCCCGTTCATCGTCATCGAGACGCTGATCCGGTCGAGCGGGATGCCCGCGAAGAGCGCCTTCATGTCCAGGACGGAGTCGACGGCCACGCCCGCCTTGCCGACGTCGCCGACCACGCGGGGATGATCGCTGTCGTAGCCCCTGTGGGTCGCCAGGTCGAAGGCCACGGACAGTCCGGTCTGCCCGGCGGCAAGATTGCGGCGGTAAAAGGCGTTGCTCTCGGTGGCGGTCGAGAATCCGGCGTACTGCCGGATCGTCCACGGCTTTAGGACGTACATCGTCGCGTAGGGGCCCCGGAGGAAGGGGGGCAGGCCCGCGGAGTACCCGAGGTGCTCGAGCGGCTTGAGGTCGTCGGCCGAGTAGACCGGGGAGACCGGGATCTGCTCCAGGGTCAACCAGTCCGCGAGGGCCTCGGGTCCGGCGTTCTCGGCCAGGGCCGCGGCCTTCCATTCGGCGGCATTGCCCCCGGCAAGGCCGGCGGGATCGAGGGGGAGGGTGGTGTAATCGGGAAGTTTCATGGCGCAGGTCAGAGGCCGAGTTGTTCCTGGAGAGTGGCCAGCATCTGCGCGCAGTTGGCGCGGATGTGGATGAAGTCATCGACACCGGCCGCCTTCAGGGCGTCGGTCTGGCCGGCGGGAAGCCCGGCGAGGATCACCTTGGGTCTGTGCAGGGCCGACTTGAGCCCCTGGACAAAGGGGGGCACCAGCTGGGGATAGGTCTCGTCGGTCGAGCAGATGACGACGATCGGGGCCTTGGATGCGATCGCCGCGGCCGCTGCGGCCTCCGGCGTGTCGAAGCCCTTGTTTCCAAGGACGTCGAACCCGCCCGCGGCAAAGAAGCCGGCGCTGAATTCAGCCCGCGCCGCGTGCTGCTTCCTGGGGCCCAAATTCGCGAGAAACACGGTGGGCAGCTTGCCGGTCCGCACCTTGAAGGCCTCGGAGCGACGGCGAAGGGCCTCAAAGGACTCGCTCCTCCTGCGTATGCGAACCTTGGTGATGGAGGCCTCGTCCTCCCGGCCGGAACGAAGGACCTTTGTCACCTCGCCCAGGCTTGCGCCCTTCAGGAAGGCGTCGGTCACGGCGGCCATCTTGGTAACCCCGGATGCGGTGAGGATGGCATTCAGCTTTTCCATCACCTCGGCGGAGCATTCGGCCTCGGGGGCGGTCCTGTGCTCGGCGACCTGGGTCGAGCGTCGGGCCGCCAGGCGCTCATAATCCGGTGTGTCCACGGAAACCAACTTCTCCTTCAGATTCGGATGCAGGTTGGTCCCGATGATACCGTCCCTGCGGCTCTCAGCACCGGCGATGCGGTCCTGCGCCGTCTTGGCGACCATCTCCTGCGGAATGCCCGCCTTGAGGGCCTCGACCATGCCGCCCTTGCGCTCGATTTCCTGGAACAGCGCCCAGGCCTTTTCGGCCAGCTGCTGCGTCAGGGTCTCGACGTACCACGAGCCGCCCGCGGGGTCGACGACCTGGCCCAGCTGGCACTCCTCGCCGAGGATGATCTGGATGTTGCGGGCGACCCTCCGCGAGAAGTCGTCGGGAACCCGGAAGCATTCGTCAAACGGCGCGACATGGATGCTGGAGCAGCCTCCGACAATGCCTGAAAACGCCTCGCTGGTGGCCCTGAGCATGTTCACGTGCGGGTCGAGCTGGGTCTTGTTCCAAAGCGAAGTGCGCCCGTGAAACACCAGGCGCCTGGCCTCGTCATTCCCGCCCGCCGCGCCCACGGCCCTCGCCCAAAGGAGCCGGGCGGCCCGCAGCTTCGCGATCTCCATGAAGAAGTGCGACCCCAGCGAATACGTGAACAGGAACCGGGGGCCCGAACGGTTGATGGAAAGCTTGAGCCGGCCCAGCTCGCGAAGGTACGCGACTCCGGTGGCGAGGCCAAAGGCGAGTTCGTGCACCGCGCTTCCTCCCGCATCGGCCCAGAGACTCGCCTGGACTCCAACGGTGCGGATGGGAACCTTGTTCCTCGCGGCCCAGTCGGTGAGGATCGCCATCTCGCCGCAGGCCTCGGAATAACCGCCGGGCATGGCCCCGCTGCCGACCCAGTCGGAAATCGGATCCGAGAGAATTGCGCCGTGGAGCGCCGAGACTTTCTTGCCCTGCCGGGCCAGCCACGCCGCGATCAGGGCCGCGATCGGCAGCGCCGAAATGCCCGCGGGCACATGGACGGGGACCGCCGACAGGTCCACTCCGCGGAGGGCCCGATCGACGTCATCGACCGTTGCGAGCGACAGGCCGCAGCCTCCCACCTCGCCGGGACTTCCGGAATCGGGGTCGAGGCCCTGGCGGGTTGCGACATCGAGCAGCAGGTGGACGCAGTTCTGGCCCCGATTCAGGTCCTGGAGCAGAGCCTGGTTGAACTCACTCGGACGTCCGTACGGGAGCTCCTGCGCGATTTTCCAACCTCCGGCCCGGGCGCCGAGCGCGGTCGACCCGCGTACGTAGGGGGCCAGTCCGGGCCAGGTCGCCTGCAGGGCGAGCTTGTCGACATCCTCCTTGGTATAGATCGGCTGGAGGTCGATCCCCTCCGGTGTCCTCGTGACCAGTTTCTTCTCGAAGGGGGCGCCCTTCAGGGATTCCTCGGCGGCCTTGCGCCATTCGGATGGGCTGGTCGCGGGGAACCCTTCAAAGAGCTTCTCGCAGGTGGCGTTTGTCATGGTTTTCCATTGCCTCCTAGGCCAGCTCCTCGACGAGCACCTCGCTCCTGTGGTTGTCGATGGTGATGAAGAATTTTCTCGGCGGATGCGCGGTTGCGGCAGCCGGGATGTGTCTTCCGGTCCCATTCGTCACCGTGGCGGCGATAACGACGGGTTGCGGCGCCGCAGCGGCGACCGGGGCCTTCTTGATGTACAGGGCCGCCGTCTCGCGCGGGAACATTGCGTACAGCACGGCGTTTTCGTCCGTGGGGCTGATGCCCTTCGTCGCGAGTTCCTCCTTGAGGGCCGTCATGCGAGGGGCGAGCAGGTCGGCCGGGCGGCCCTCGACGGGCTCCTGGCCAGACTTCTTGCGGGCGAGGGCCAGCAGCTCGGCGTTTATCGGGCCCGGCGGGCGCCCGAACTTTCCAAGGGCCACATCGATCGTCGATTGCGCCAGGTTCTGCCAGCGGCCGAACTTCACGTTGAGCATGGCCTGCGTTCCCACGATCTGGGACGTGGGCGTGACCAGCGGAATCCAGCCCAACGCCTCCCGGACAACCGGGACCTCGGCCATCACATCCGGAAACTTGCTCTCCATCTTCATTTCCTTCAATTGGTTCCGGAAGTTGCTGAGCATGCCTCCGGGCACCTGGAAGGTCAGGGCGTCGCTGTCCACACGGTCGTTGGCGGGGCTCATCACGGCCGCCAGTTCCTTGGCGACCCCCTCGAAATACTGCCTCAACTCAAAGAGCACCTTCAGGTCGTAGCTCGGAATGCGCGGGTTTTCAGCCAGGGCGGCCAGCATCCGTACCGTGTCGGGCTGCGCCGTGCCGTTGGCAAAGGGTGTGATCGAGGTCTCGACCACATCCGCGCCCGCGTCGATGGCGGCAATGTAGGACGCCAGCGCGAGGCCGGCCGTGTCGTGGCTGTGGACCACGACCGGGAGCGAGTGACGGTGCTTGATCGCCTTGACCAGGTTGTACGTGATCCGCGGCGTCAGAAGCCCCGCCATGTCCTTGATGCAGATGGAGTCGGAGCCCAGCTCGACAAGCTCATCCGCGAAGGCGGCAAGCTTCGCCGGCGTGTGCACCGGGCTGATGGTGTAGCAGATGGCCCCCTGGGCATGCTTGCCGGCGGCCTTCACCGTCCGGATCGCCGTCTGGAGATTCCGGGAGTCGTTCAGCGCGTCGAAGATGCGGAAGATATCCAGGCCATGCCTGGCCGTGCACCTGACAAAAGTCTCGACGACGTCGTCCGGGAAGCTCGTGTACTGCACGATGTTCTGGCCGCGCAGCAGCATCATCTGCGGGGTCTTCGGGGCGGCCGCCTTGAGCGCGTCCAGCCTGTCGAACGGGTTTTCCGCGAGGAAGCGAAGGCAAGAGTCGATCGTGGCGCCCCCCCAGGTTTCCAGGGCCCCAAACCCAAGGTTATCAAGCCTTGGGGCGGCGGGGAGCATCTGGGCGGTGGTCATGCGCGTGGCGGCCAGCGATTGGTGGCCGTCCCGCAGGACCGTGTTGTTGAATACAACCGACTTCATAGGCATGGGGCCCGATTCGCGGGTGGCCGGGGGGCGAAAACCTCCCTTTCAGCAGCCCCATTGCATGGGGACCGCCGACGCCAAGTTGGATGCTGTACCGCGAGGGTCATTCCACAGTAGTATAACGGCTCAGCAATCCGGGCACTATGCCGATCTTGTTGGCCAATGCGCACCGGTTGTTCTCACCGCTGAATGTGCCCCCGATAAGGGGCTTTCGCAACTTGTTTGCCATCAATTAAATATTAGCGTGCTGGCCCCGGCGCCCGGCAGCTTGCTTTTGCCGCGGGTTCCGGCCCCGATGCGCCAGCCTAATCCCCGTTCGCAAGAAATGCGCTGCCCGTCTATCGGGGCACCGTGGAGTTCGCCTGACGCCTCCGCCACTGGACCGGCGTGCAGCCGGTCCTGTTCCTGAACACGGCGTGGAAGTGGCCGAGATTTTCAAACCCGACCTCGCCAGCCACCGCCGCAACCGTCTCCTGGCCGAGGAGCAGGCGCGACTTGGCCCCGGCAATGCGCGCCTCGTTGAGGAGGTCCGTGAGCGTCCTTCCGAAGTACTTCCGGCAGCAACGCGCCAGATGGGCCTTCGAGCAACCCGCCTTGGCCTGCCACCAGCCAATGGGCTTTGCAACGAGGTCCGGGTTGCGCATCAGGGCGGCAAGGTCGCTGAGCCAGCCCGGAACGGGATCATCGCCCGCTCCCTGTCCTCGAAGAATGGCCGGAAGCGCCTCGCGGAGCGCCAGGATCAGCAGCCAGTCCTCCAATGGGCGGCCCATGCGCAGAGCGCGGAGGGCGGTCTCGACCCTGCTGAACTCACCCGGTTTCAAACGGCAAACCGTGGGGGCCCGCGAGACCCTGCTTGATGCCGGATCGCAGGTAGGGGAGAAGAGGCTCCGGAAGCCGGACCACCAGCCCGGCTCGATCGCGAGGTTGATGAATTGTACCCCGCCCGGCGCCAATCCCTCAAAGTCATGCGCGTCGTCGGCCTCGATCCAGACCAAGTCGCCGCCCGCCAGCTCCTGGCTCCCGCCGTTCACGCGGTGCAGGCACCCTCCAGATGTGACGAGAAACATCTCGGGAAAGTCGTGCGTGTGCCTGAAGGTGCGCTCGCCGATCCCGACCTGGGTCCATGCGCAGTGGAAGTGGGGTTGCTGCAGGTCGAGGGCCGAGAATCTGAGGCGCTGCATCAATGTACCGTACTATCGAATCAACCCACAGCAAGACATCCCAGGTGAAAGCGACTATCTTCAATCCCAGGCAATATCAGGCACTGGTCGCATTTGTGTCCCGGATGGGTTCTCAAAGGTCGACTGTGTGAGGCTTTGCGAACGAAAAGCGACCGGAGAGGACCCATCCGGGACACAAATGCAGCCAGTGCTTAATATCAACCAACTGTAGTCCATGAAACCCCTTCCAGCCCATCCCTTGCGCCTCGGCGCCGCCGAGGTCGCCCGCTTCCGCGACGAAGGTTACCTCATCTTCGCAAAGCCGGTGCTGCCTGAGCCGCGTTTCGCCGCGCTCAAGGATTTCTTTGAGAAGCTGCTCGGCGATCTCCCTCCGGGCGAGCGCCCGGAGTCGATGGACGTCCCTCACTTCATGCATCCGGAGTTGCTTGGATGGGCCTTCGACCCGGCCATTCTCGATCTTGTCGAACCCATCGTCGGCCCCGACATCGCGCTCTTTTCGACCCACTTCATCTGCAAGCCCAAGGGCAACGGCAAGCGCGTGCCCTGGCACGAGGACAGCGCGTACTGGGCAGGGCAGATCGAGCCGATGGAAGTGTGCACCCTCTGGCTCGCCATCGATCCGTCCACCCGAGCCAATGGATGCATGATGGTCATCCCGCGCTCGCACAACACGGGGCGCAGGGGATTCAGCGACTATGCCGAGGTCGACTCGCGCACGTCCGTCTTCGGCACCGAGATCCTCCGCGAACAGCGGGACGACGCCGGCCGGGTGTACCTCGAACTGCAACCCAACCAGGCCTCGCTGCATGACGCGCGCATCCAGCACGGCTCGGAGCCGAACACCTCCCAGATCCGGCGCTGCGGATGGACCCTGCGCTTCTGCCCGTCCCGGGTGAAATTCAACGAGTCACGCTTCGACGGGATGCACCACGTGTACCTGGCCCGAGGCGTCGATCGCGGCGGAAACCGCTACGCCGATCCGACCCGGGCCTATCCCGAGGTCATGCAAAGGCGCGGCGAATCCTCGCGCTACAAGAGCAGCCACTGACCCCTTTCCCGCCATGGACATGAGGTGCTTTCCCGACCTGTCCCTCGAGGCTTCGCTTGAAGGATTGCCTTTTGCGCCGCTTTTCCCCGACCCGCTCTCGCTCGAATTTGCCATCACGGCTGCGCACCGCGAACACGAGGGCGAGCCTCCGGCCGTCCGAGAGCTGGCGGTTCTGAGCGTGCAATTCCCCGCGTGCCTGCAGCCGATCGGGGAGGGCGACCTGTTTGCGGGCAGGGTCTATTATCCGCTCGTCAGCTTTGGCCCGGAGCCCGGTGGCCTGGGCTACGCCTGCCGCGAGGGCGCCGTCCGCGAGGTGCTCAAGCGGCCCGACATCAACCCTGAGACGGCGGCGAAGGCGGAAGCAATGCTGGCGTACTGGCGAAGCCGCACCACGGAGGCGAGGACCCGCGCCGCCTATCCGCCGGAACTCGCCCGCACGCTCCCAAGCGACGCCTACACCTCGGACAGCGCCATCGCATTTCCCCTCTACCGCATCGGTGGCACGGTGCTCGACTACGGGCGCCTCATTCGTGTCGGCCTGCCCGGGCTGATCGACGAGGCCCGCGAACGGGAGCTGTCGGCCGACGGGGAGGGAAGGACCTATCTCAGGAGCACGGTAGGCGCCCTCGGGCTCATCCTGGATTCGTGCGAGAGGTATGCCCGCCAGGCGGAATCCCTCGCCACCGCCACGAGCGACCTAGGGAGGCGCGGGGAGCTCGAGACGATCCGGCAAAGCCTGGAAACCCTCCGGTCGGGGCCCCCGGCCTCCCTCCACGAGGCGATCCAGCTGGCCTGGCTCTACGCCCTCCACTCCGGCACATGGAACTACGGCAGGGCCGACGTGTACCTTGGGCCCCTTCTCGCAGCCGACCTCGCTGCCGGCCGACTCGACGAGCCGGGAGCCCTGCGGCTCATCGAGGGCTGGTGGCGCCTGATGAAGGCGTACGACAACCAATACAACAACCGGGTGTACATCGGCGGCAAGGGCCGCCCCGATGAGCCCGCAAGCGACCGCTTTGCCCTGCTTGCGATGGAGGCCACCCGCCGGGTCAGGCTCAACCAGCCGCAGCTCTCCCTGCGCTTCTACGACGGCCAGAATCCGGAACTCATGGCCAAGGCTCTCACCGTCCTCGGCGAGGGCGCCACGTTCCCCATGCTCTACAATGACGACGTGAACATCCCGGCCGTCGCGAAAGCCTTCCAAGTCTCCGAGGCCGAGGCCGTCGAGTACCACCCCTTCGGCTGCGGCGAGTACGTGCTTGGCGGGCGCTCCCTCGGATCCCCGAACGGGGTGATCAATCTCGCCAAGTGCCTGGAGGCTGCACTGCACGAAGGAACCGATCCCTGGGGCAAGTCCAGGACGGGCCCCAAAGCCCCAGTTCTCGGAGAGATGGGGAGCTTCGAGCAGGTCTGGGCCGCCTACACGGCCCAGGTGGAGCACCACGTGGCCGCCTGCGCGCTGCAGGAAAGGATCGAGTACGACGTAGCCGGCCGCGAGGCCTGCTACCTGTTCGCGAGCGCCCTCTACGCCGACTGCATCGACCGCGCGCGCCCGATGCTGTCCGGAGGGGTGCGCTATCTCGGGGGCACGCTTGAGACCTACGGGAACATCACCGCCTCGGATTCGCTGCGGGCGATCGACGAGCTCGTGTTCCGCCGGCGCAAGCTCGGCCTCGGGGAGCTGGTCGCAGCCTGCGATGCCGACTTCAAGGGCGCCCGAAACGAGTCCATCCGGCGCCAGCTGCTCGCCGTGCCCAAGTATGGCAATGACGACGACGGGGCCGACTCGATGGCGCAGCGCGTGCACAACCACGTATGCCGCTTCACGAGCGAGCAGGCGGCCCGCGTGGGCCTGCACAGCTACCTGGTCGTGATCATCAACAACTGGACCAACGTTGTCTTCGGCCAGACCACCCATGCGACCCCTGATGGACGGCGCTCGGGCGAACCTCTCACGAACGGGAACAATCCGGCGCCCGGCGCGGACCGGCAGGGAGTCACCGCGTTTCTCAACTCCCTGGTCAAGCTGGACCCGGGCCTGCATGCGGGCTCCGTGCAGAACATGAAGTTTTCCCGGGAAATGTTCGGGCGGTCCCGCCCGGGCCTCGAGGCCCTGCTCGGCACCTACTGGGAGCGGGGCGGCACCCAGGCGATGATCACGGTCGTCTCCAAGTCCGACCTGGAGGCCGCCATGAGGGACCCGGGCCAGTGGGGTCATCTCATGGTCCGGGTCGGTGGCTTCAGCGCCCGCTTCATAGACCTCCCTCGCGGAGCGCAGGAGGATGTGCTGAGGAGGACCTGCCATGAGTAGGAGGCCCTCACCCCTCGGCATCGTCTTCGACATCCAGCGCGCCGCGCTTCACGACGGTCCCGGCGTGAGGACCACCGTGTTTCTCAAGGGCTGCCCGCTTCGGTGCCCTTGGTGCCACAACCCGGAATCGCGCACCCGCAGCCCCCAACTCGGCTTCGACGCCGACAAATGTTCAAGCTGCAGGACCTGCGCCGACGCATGCCTGGAGGGAGTCCACGCCTTCGATTCGGTACTGGGTGCCTTTGGACAAGCTGACTCAGGCATGCGTTCCGAGGTAGGGACGGGCGGCCCGCCCGTCCGGGAACCGCGAATGACTCCGATGTTTGCCCGGACGCCCGGGCCGGGCGTCCCTACCCGGTTTCAGTCAAACGCACCCAGTACCTTCGACTCCGCCGCCTTGCATCTAGTCTCCTGGGACCGCTGTACGCTTGCCGGCAACTGCGTCTCCTCCTGCCCGTCGGATGCCCTCAGGATATACGGGTCGGAGCGCGCCGTGCCGGAAATCATGGAGATCGTGCGCAGGGACAAGGCGTACTATGCGAGGTCGGGTGGGGGGCTCACGCTCTCGGGCGGGGAGCCGACGAGCCAGATCGACTTTGCCGAGGCCCTCCTGCGCGCCGCCAAGGCCGAGGGCATCCACACCTGCGTCGAGACCTGCGGCTTTGCGCCGCGGGCTTCCTTCGAGAGGCTCCTGGACTGCTGCGACCTGTTCCTCTTCGACATCAAGGCGAGCGACGAGGAGAAGCACCGCGAACTCACCGGCGTCCCGCTCGGCCAGATCCGGGACAACCTTCGCTGGCTCGCCGGACGCGGCGCGAAGCTCCTGCTGCGCTGCCCAATGATCCCAGGCGTCAACGACGACCAGGGCCACCTGCGCGCCATCGCCGCGCTCAGCCGGGAACTTCCGCTCGAGGGCGTTGAATTGCTGCCCTACCACGAGAGCGGCCTCGCCAAGCGCGAACGCATCGGGAGCCGGGATCCCTTCGTGCGCCCAGCTGTCCCGGGGCCCGCCCAAATCGCCGCCTGGCGCGCCTTCCTGGTCGCCGAGGGGTGCCGGGGCCTGGGCTAACCAGGGCTCCGCGACCCTCAGGCGTTCCCGGCCTTGGCCGCCAGCGCCGCCTTGACCCGGGCCTGCGTCATCGGAATCGAGAACACCCGGGAGCCCGTTGCGTCGTGGAACGCATTGGCGATCACGGCGCCAGTCAGGATGACAGCGGGCTCCCCTCCGCCGTTCGGGGGAGCGTCATTCGCCTCGAGGATCACGGTCTCGATCTTCGGCAGCCACGAGAAGCGGGGCAGGGCATACCGGTCGAAGTTCGTGTCGAGAATCGCCCCGTCCTTGAAATGAATCTCCTCAGTGAGCGCGTAGCCAAGACCCATGGTGATGCCGCCCTCCATCTGGATTTTGGCTCCCTCGGGATTGATAACCAGGCCCATCTCCTGCACCCAAAGCGCGCGCTTCACTGCGATCTTTCCGTCGTTCACCTCCACTTGGACGATCGCCGCAACGTAGGCGCCGGCATCCGAGCCGCAGGCGACTCCGAGGCCGCGGCCGCTCGGGCCCTTTGCCGGCTGCCATCCCCAATGCTCGGCCGCCGCCTTCAGCACCCTGGTGAGACGGGGGTTCTTGAGCTGGCGCAGCCGAAATTCGATCGGGTCCACGCCCGAAAGCACGGCGAGCTGGTCCACATGCGACTCGCGGGCGAAGGCGTTGTTGCTGGAGCCGGGCGCGCGCCAGGCTCCCACGGCGAAGGGATGGATCCCCGGCGGCCCTCCGAAGAAACCGATCGCCGTCGTCCGGTGGTTCGGAATGTCGTACAGGTGCTCCGAGGCGCGGTCGCCCGCGAACCTAACCTCATAGTCCCAGAATGCGATCCGGCCCGCGCTGTCCAGGCCCGACTGGATCTTCACCACGGACGCCGGCCTGAACGTGTCGTTGAAGAACTCCTCCTCCCGCGTCCACATGACCTGCACGGGCCGGCCCGTGGCCTTGGAAAGGAGCGCGGCCTCGACCGCCTGCAGGTTGAAGGACTTGCCTCCGAACCCCCCTCCGACAAACGGCGTGATCACCCGGACGCTCGGGATCGGCAGGTCGAGCGCTTTGGCGATCTCCTCCCGCGCGCCGAAGGGATTCTGGGTGGAGGCCCATACGGTCGCGGTCGCCCCGTCCACGCGCGCGAGCGCCGTGTGGGTTTCCATGGCGGCATGGGCGATGTAGGACCCGAGGTAAGTCTGGTCGAGACGCCGGACGGCCTGCGCGCGACCCGCGTCCAGATCGCCGCCCTGGGCCACGACCCTTCCTTCCACATCGGCCTTCTCCAAGTGGGCGTAGATAGTAGTGTCGTCCAGCGTGGAGGGCGAGGGCTCAAAGTCCGCATGCAGCTTGCCAAGGGCGTCGTCGGCCACGTCGGGGAGTTCGTGCAGGACGGCGACAAGCCCGGGCAGCTGCACAACGATGACACCCTCGATCCCCTTGGCCTCGGATACGTCGACATGCTTCAGCGTGGCCCCGTGCGCGGGGGCGCGGAGCACGCGGGCGTACAGCATGCCCGGCAGGCGGACATCGCCCGCATAGACGGCCTTCCCCGTCACCTTTTCCCGCGAGTCGCGCCTGAGGAGCGGTTTGCCGATGACCCTGAACTGGTCCGGGGTCTTGAGGACTGCCTTCACCTCGAGGCGGCGCTCGATCTTCTGGCCCCGCGTCAGCTCCCCGTAGGTGACCCTCTTCGAGGAGTCGCCGCTATCGGTCACCACGCCATTCAGCACGGACAGCCGGGCCACGGGAACCTGCAGCTTCTCGGAGGCAAGCTCCAGCAGCACCCCGCGGGCCTCCGCCGCAGCCGCGCGCCATACGGTCCCGAAGGCACTCGTGGTCTGGGAGCCCCAGGTGCCCTGGTCGAAGGGGCACAGGTCCGTGTCGCCCATGACGAGGCTGACGTCGTCGATTGCGACATCCAGGTCCTCGGCCAGCATCTGGGGCAGGGACGTGATCGGCCCCTGGCCCATCTCGATTTTGCCCGTAAAGCCCGTCACATGCCCGTCCTCGCCGATGACGAGGTAGGCGTTGAAGTCCCCGTCTTGCTTTGGGCGAAACGTGATCGCATGCGCCGCTTCGTTCACCTGGGCGGCCGCCGGCCGGCGTAGTACCGCCCAGACCACCAGCCCACTCCCGACGAGCCTGACAAAGTCCCGCCGCGAGGGCAGGGCGCCGTGCGCCTGTGGCGTTTCCGAGCTCATGACGGGCCTTTCCCTCCCATGGCGGACGCCGCCGCGAGCACGGCGTCGACGATCCGCGTGTGCGCGCCGCAGCGGCAAAGGTTGCCGTCCATCCCCGAAATTACCTGCTCGCGCGTCGGGTTGGGATGGGTTCGAAGGAGATCGTACGCCGCCAGGATCATGCCGGAAGTGCAGAACCCGCACTGCAGCGCGTCGTGGGCCACAAAGGCCTCCTGAATTGGGTGCAGCTTCTCGCCCCGGGCTAGTCCCTCGATCGTTAGGACGTCGGCCCCCTGCACGGACTGGACGTCGACCATGCAGGCATGCACCGCACGATGGTTCACCAGCACCGTGCAGGCGCCGCACTCGTCGATCCCGCAGCCGTACTTCGGCCCCGTCAGCCCGAGGTCCGTCCGCAGCACCCACAGGAGGGTCCGGTCAGGGGCGACCCTGACGCTGACAGGCTTGCCGTTGAGGGTGAAGGATACGGTGGCAGACATGGGGTTGAACCGCCCGCATCATCCGGCGGCCGGAAGGTGACGCAACGGGACCATACCAGTTCGGCGATCAAATACAAGTAACACCCCATAGCGCCGGGGTTGGGCCGGGAGTACCCTTGTGTCACTATGCCAGATACTCCAAATCCCGCCCCTGCCAACACCGCCCCTGCAGCAGCCAGCCCAGCCGCGGCTCCGGCCGCCGGAGCTCCCGTTCCGGCCCGTTCGAGAAAGCCCGTATTAGCCATTGTGTTCGGCGCCCTGGCCCTCGCCCTCCTGATATCCACCATCGGAGTCTGGAGCGTCGTCGGCGACCGGGATGAAACCATCCTTCAGAACAAGAACCAAATGACCCAGGTCCAGGCCGAGGTCGTCGACCTTCAGAATCAACTGGCCAATGCCAAGGCGTCCATCGACCGGGTCCAAAAGCGGATGGACAGGACCGCCGCGGAGTCCGTCCAGCGCCAAGCCGACCTGGACAAGGTCAAGGCCGGAGACGTCGTTCTCCAGTCCGACTTGGAAAAGTCCAGGATTTTAGCCACCGGGTACCAGACCCAGATGGAGAATGCCAAGGTTGCCTCGATCAAGCACCAGGGCGAAGTCGAGATCGCAGACACCAAGACTACGATGATGCAGACGCAGCTGGACGCGGCCAAGATCGACAGCGCCCAACTCCAGGTGCAACTGGCCCAATCCAAGGACGCAGCCGCCGATCTCCAGACGAAGCTCGACGCCGCCCAGAAGCAGATCGCCAAGTTGCAGGGGAAGACCTGACAGGCTCTCACAGCTCCGTTGGACGGCAGGATCAACGTCAATTTGAAAGGGTCAGGTTGAGATAGCCCTAAATTGACGGACACGAGGTTGGGGCTGCCGCGAAGCGAGTCGAATTTCTGACCCAGCGATAGAGGGCAGGCGCGAATTTGCCCGCAACTGAGAAAAGAGATTCGAATAGGGGGTGACTTGCGCGTCGAATTTGGCAGCTTGGCTTGAAGGCCGTGCCCGCATGATCGCATACCTCGAAAACAAGGCTAAGTTCCTGGACGACGTTGATTCGAACCGGATAGAGGAGAGGATACTTGAGGCATTCAAACGAGGCCACAGGAGATCGGTCGGCAGGTCGGAAGTGAGTTCATGGCGTAATTCGATGAGCTATATGCATCGAATCCTGAGCGACTCCGAAATTCCCGGCGACTCCGGCGTCGCGATTGAATTCGGCATTCCCCAGACATCGAAGCGGATTGATTTTATCCTTACCGGGACGAACGCAGCCTCGCAACAGGTTGCCGTCATTGTGGAATTGAAGCAGTGGACATCCGCCATGGCGACGGGCAAGGATGCCATTGTCAGAACGGTCCTCGGAGGAGGCGAACACGAGACCAGTCATCCCTCGTACCAGGCTTGGACCTATGCAGCTCTTTTGGAGGACTTCAACGAAGCGGTTCGCGACCGGAATATGGAGCTAAGACCCTGCGCCTACCTGCATAACTGTGAATCCGGTGAGACCATCCATGCGCCATTTTACTCCGCCCATACGGCCAAGGCTCCAGCATTCCTGAAGGACGACGCGGCAAAGCTGCGCGCCTTCATCAAGGCCAACGTCAAGCACGGGGACTCCGGGGAGATCATCTACCAAATCAGAGATGGGAAGATCAGTCCCTCAAAGAGCCTCGCCGACAGCCTCGCATCCCTCCTGCGCGGCAATCGTGAGTTTCTGATGATCGACGATCAGAAGATAGTCTACGAGACGGCTCTGGAACTGGCCGAAAATTCCGCCGGCGGCTCCAAGAATGTCCTTATTGTAGAGGGTGGGCCGGGAACCGGGAAATCGGTCGTGGCTATCAACCTGCTGGTTGAACTGACGACGCGCTCCAAAGTCGCACAGTATGTCACCAAGAACGCCGCGCCGCGCGGGGTCTACGAGAGCAAGCTCAGCGGCACGATGACCAGGACGCGGATCACCAACCTCTTCAAGGGGTCCGGCGCCTACACCGAATCGAAGACGGACGACTACGACGCGCTTGTTATCGATGAGGCCCATCGGCTCAACGAAAAGTCCGGAATGTTCATGAATCTTGGAGAAAACCAGATCAAGGAGCTGATCAACGCCGCGAAATTCAGCGTTTTCTTCATCGATGAGGATCAGAGGGTGACCTTTAAGGACATCGGAGAGAAATCCGAAATCCGCCATTGGGCCAGGGCCTGCAGAGCCCACGTCACGGAATTGGCGTTGGAATCGCAGTTTCGTTGCAATGGCTCCGATGGCTTTCTGGCTTGGGTCGACCATTCCCTCGGGATTCGGGAGACCGCAAACCCGACCTTGGAGGGGATCGACTTTGACGTGATCGTCTGTGACTCACCAACCGAACTCAGGGATCGAATCGTCGAGAAGAACAGAGAACGGAACAAAGCCCGGATGGTTGCTGGCTATTGCTGGGATTGGGCGAGCAAAGGAGACCCATCAGCATTCGACATCACATTTCCCGAGCATCGGTTCGAGGCCCGCTGGAATCTCAGTGATGACAGCAGCCTTTGGATTCTCAAACCGAATTCGGTGTCTGAAATCGGGTGCATCCACACATGCCAGGGATTGGAGTTGGATTACATCGGGGTCATCGTGGGTCCTGACCTGGTGATTCGGAACGGCGTGGTCAAAACCGACCCAACCAAGCGCTCCCGGATGGATTCATCCATCAAGGGTTACAAGAAGCTGCTTAAGGAGAACCCGACGGTCGCCACTCAGAAGGCCGACAGAATAATTAAGAACACCTATCGCACCCTGATGACCCGGGGGCAGAAGGGGTGCTACCTCTATTCTGTCGACCGGGAGACGAACGACTATTTCAAGCAGGCAGCCAGCAGAATGCGTAGCCCCAATGGCGGTTGCCGGAAAAGAACATACCCGGAGGCAAACCAAGACATCGGGCGAATGGCCGCGGAAGACGAATGAGGGTCAATCCGAAGGGGCCACATGCGAATCATTATTACTATACTTGCGGCGGTTCTACTGAGTTCGTGTGCGCCTTCGAGTATGATTTTGATGACTGCGCGGAGTGAAGATCGAATTTTCAGCTATCACTCGACGCGCAAGCACGTAGAAAAATATCTAGGCTCGCCGGTGATAGAGGAGGCCGTGACTCCAACAGTGCAGTTGAGAAGCTTTGATTTCGGAGGTCTGCGTAGCTCAACGGGCAGTCAATTCAGGAGCTTTCTCAGGGAGTATTCTCCAGGAAATGAGAAAGAGGCTAAAGATCTTCGCGAAATCGCTATTCACTGCCGATATTCCGTGACCGGAAGGATAGTGCGGCACGGAGAGGTTGGAGATATGAACGCAACGGCGATGATGACATTTGGCTTAACCGAGATTGTAGCCATACCAATAGCGATCAAAGAAATTACTCCCGATACCGCAGTTAAGAATGTCTTCGATGTTTGGTATTCTAAGGAAGGCCAGGTCTTGGCATACAATTGGGTGTGGTCGAAAACCACCGTAGACGGCTCGTGACAGGTGCTGCGGTTCGCGATGCGGTCTCGGGAAGATTTGCCCGACGGTTGAGGATTTTGCGATCCCGGAGCTCATAGCTTTCGGGGAAGCCTGAAAGGGAAGCCTGAAAGGGGTCAGGCTGGGCTACTGCTCCTTCCGAAAGTCGATGGTGACGCTCAATTTCAATACCACGTCCCCGGAAGTCGTGTATAAAACAGGGAGTGCCGCTGTGATGCCATTGGGCACCTCGGAAATGCCAGGATTGAGCTTGTGCATCGGGCTCGGAGCAATGCGGGGCCCTCTCAAGAACACGTAGTTGAGGACGTCATTGTACCACCATTGGCCTTGAGCCCTGAAGACTCTTCCATCCCGCAACTGGACTTCTTGGCTGCATTCGCCACTCGTCTTGAGCTCGAGGAATTCGACGGCCCCGTCTGGCAAAGTTGCTCGATAGGTTCCGACGAGCATCCTGTACTCCATCGCCGATCGCGCCCTGGTACAGCCGTGAATATGGAAGCCGACAACCAAGGAAATAAGCGCAACAACAACTAACCAGACAATCGGTTTGCCTCCCATGGCGTAGGACTTGGGGGCCGAACGGCTGATAAACATGGCTTAGCCGATGCAATGTCGTGTGCGATCAATTCGCACACGACATTATTCTCCGCACACGGGCCTATTCTCTCGACCCAGTGGCTACCGGTACTCCTCGCCCGTGGCTGCGTCGACGATCTTGAAGTGCTCGACGTGGTAGGCCGGGTCCGCGCGGAACGCCAGCTTGACCCCGAAGCTTTTCTCCATGCGCACAAGCAGCCCGGCGTCCTCGCTGCGGAGGCGCTCGAGGATGCTCGGGTGCACGAGAACGCGGATCGAGTACTCCTTGCCGTCCTTGCGGAGCTGGAGGCGGCGGACGACCGACGAGAGCCGGCGCTGCAGTTCCACGGAAACCGTGGTGGCCGACTTCACGATCCCGCGGCCGCGGCAGTAGGGGCAGGGGGTGTAGAGGTTGGAGGAGAGGGACTCCTGCTGGCGCTGGCGCGTCATCTGCATGATGCCCAGCTGCGAGATCGGCAGGATGTGGTTCCGGGCCTTGTCGCTCGCCATCAGCTCGACCATCCGCTCGTAGACGGCGTTGCGGTGGCGCCGCTCCTTCATGTCGATGAAGTCCATGACGATCAGGCCGCCGAGGTTCCGGAGGCGGATCTGGCGGGCGATTTCCTGGGCGGCCTCGAGGTTGACGGCATAGATGGTGTTCTTCTCGTCGCCGGAGCGGTTCTTGTGGGAGCCCGTGTTGACGTCGATAGCGATCAGGGCCTCGGTCTCGTCGATGACGATTTCGCCGCCGCTCGGCAGCGGGACCTTGCGCTGGCCCGTCTGCTCGATCTGGCGCTCGATGTTGAAGCGCTCGAAGATCGGTATGCTGTCGTTGTAGAGGGCGATCTTGGAGCGGGAGCGCTTCGAGATGAGACCGACCAGGTCCTGCGTGCGCTCATGGTCGCCCTTGTTGTCGATCAGCACGCGGTCGATCTCCTCGGTGAGGAAGTCGCGCACGGTGCGCTCGACCAGGTCGGGCTCCATGTAGAGGGCGGCGGGGGCCCTGTCGGTCTGCATCTTGCGCGAGATTTCCTCCCACTTCTTGAGCAGGATGTGCAGGTCGCGCACGAAGTAGCGGCCCTTCTTGCCCTCGCCGGCCGTGCGGACGATGACACCCATCCCCTCGGGGATGGTCAGCTCGTTGATCAGCTGCTTCAGGCGCCTGCGCTCGTGCGGGTCCTCGATCTTGCGCGAGATGCCGCAGCCGTCGCTGTACGGGGTGAGGATCAGGTAGCGGCCGGGGAGCGAGAGGTTGGTCGTCGTCCGGGGGCCCTTGGTGCCGATCGGCCCCTTGGTCACCTGGATCGCGATTTCGGTGCCGGGGGGGTAGAGGCTGGGGATGTCCTTGACGGTGACCTCGCCGCGGGGCTGGGCGTCCTTCTTCCGGTTCACCCGGACGACCTCGACCGACGAGTCGGCCGCGGCGGGGATCATGTCCCAGTAGTGCAGAAAAGCGTTCTTCGTGTACCCGATGTCCACGAACGCGGCCTTGAGGCCGGGGTCGAGGTTCTTGATGCGGCCCTTGAAGATGCCGCCGACCATCCGGTTGTCCGACTCGCGCTCGATCTCGAATTTCTCGAGGCGGCCGTCCACGAGGAGGGCCACGCGCTTCTCCAGCGGCTCGGAATTGATGATGAGCTCGCGGTAGGCGCCCCGCTCCTTGCGGAAGACCGCCATCAGCTTCTGGAGGATGGGGCGGTTTCGGGAGCGCTCCTGGGCGCCGGCCCTCAGTTCGTCGGCGCTGACCTGCTCGACTTGGAGCGCGGGCGGCGGCTGGGCCATTTCATCGTCATAGGGCTGTGCGGCATCCTGGGGGATGTCGGAATTGGTGGGAGACTGATCGCTCATGGTGCATGCTTTCGGGGTTGGGCACGGGGCGCTGTTGCGCGCGGGTTGCGGCGCAGGAAATTCCGGCAAAACGGTCGATACCGCGAGAGGGACCCGTTTTCATACGAAGTCCTTTCTGAAGCGATAGACGCTTTGGACCAGTCCTTGCAGCAAGCAGCAACTGAGCACAAAAGAGCCGCCGTGGCTGATGAAGGGAAGCGGTATGCCCGTAATGGGCACGAGCCCGATGGTCATGGCGATGTTCACGAACACATGCACCGCGAACAGCACGGTGACGCCTAGGGCGAGCAGCGTGCCAAGCCGGTCCCTTGCGAGACCGGCGATGCGTATGCCGTTGAACAGCACTATCCCAAACAGGCTGAGAACCGTGAGGCTTCCCAAAAAACCTTCCTCCTCGGCGATAACCGAGAAAATGAAATCATTGTGCGCGACCGACCGGGGCAGGTAGCCGAGCTGGGCCTGCGTGCCGCGCGTCCATCCCTTGCCCGTGAGCCCGCCCGAGCCGACCGAGATGAGCGACTGGCGCTGGTTCCAGCCAATGCCCATGGGGTCGACCTTGTCCGGGGCGACGAACGAGAGGATCCGGTTGCGCTGGTAGTCGTGCAGGGGCAGCCAGCTGCGGTAGGCCCCGCGGCTGTCGGCGTGGGAGGCCCCGTGCGACTGCATGAAGTCCGCGTAGCGGACGGTGTCCCAGGCTACAAGCGCCACGACCAGGAGGAACGCGCCCAGCGCACCCGCGTAAAAACGCGCCGAGAGCCGGGATACGTAAAGCATGGAGAACACCATGGGCGGCAAGACAATGGCCGACTTGAGGTCGGGCTGGAGCAGAATCAACACAATGGGCGCACCAGCGGCAAGGGCCAATTTGCCGAGCACGCCGAGCGACTGCCGGACCGTGCCGATCTTGCTGCGGATCAGGATGCTCGCCGTCATGAACAGCACCGCAACGTTGGCGGTCTCCGAGGGCTGGAATGAAAAGATCCCGAAGTTGATCCAGCGCGTGGCGCCGAAACGCTGGCTTCCAATGCCGGGAAGGAGGACGAGCACGAGGGGGACGAGGCAGGCCGCGTAGAACCAATGGGCGGCGGTGAGCCAGACCCGGTAGTCGACGAGGGACACCGTCACGTAGATCGCCGCGCCCACCGCAAGGAACGCCAGCTGGCTGATCCAGCCGCTGCCGTGCACCGGGAGCTGCGCCGAGTAGATGAAGGCGACGCCGAAGCCGCACAACCCGAGGATGGCGAACGGCGTGAGAGGGTCCCATAGCCCGCGTGTCCGTGTCTGGAAGACCTGTATCGTGTCGGCGGGGGAGGGCAGGTTCACGGCTAATGGCTTGAGCTTTTTGGGTAAAGCCCTAGTAAGGGCATCACTTGACATCAGCCAGCGCAACCGTCTTCGGAGTTATTTTTGCCTCGGGCGCACCGTTTGACTGGTCGCTCCCGGTGTCGCTGCTGGCCGGAATGGGCGTGGGTTTCGTGGTGGTCTGGGTCGTCATGCGCCAGAGCTTCCGCGTATCCCGGCAGCAGGCGGCGGAGCTTCTCGAGGTGGCCCGACGCGAGGCCGCGGTCGCGGCCGAGGAACTCAGGCAGAAGGTTGAGGCGGAGGTCCAGGAGAAGCGGGCCGAACTGAACCGGGAGTCCGACCGGCGGGAGATCGAGTCGGACGTCCGGCTGCGCGAGTTCCGGGCGCACGAGGAGTCGCTCGGGCTCCTGGACTATCAGCTCGAGCAGCGCCAGGAGCGGATCCACCGGGAGGCGGCCGCCGTCAAACAGGCCCGCGACGCCATCCGGGAGCTCTCGAGAAATGTGCGCCAGAGGCTCGAGGGGATATCCAAGATGGACGCCGAAGAGGTGAAGCGGCAGTTGCGGGAGGAGGTGCTTCTCGAGTGCCAGGACGAGTTTCGCATCCTGCGCCGTACGACCCTGGAGAAGTCCGAGCAGGAGCTCCAGACCGAGGCGCGCCGGATCCTCATCGCGGCCATGCAGAGGATTTCCAGCAGGCCGAACAATGACCTCACCACGACGCTGATCCAGCTGCCGAGCGAGGACATGAAGGGGCGCATCATCGGGAGGGAGGGCCGCAACATCAAGGCCTTCGAGGCGGCGACCGGGGTGACCCTGCTGATCGACGAGACCCCGCAGATGGTGCTGCTTTCCTCGTTCGACCCCGTGAGGCGGGAGGTCGCCAGGGTGGCCCTTGAGGCCCTGGTCAAGGACGGCCGCATCCACCCGGCCAGCATCGAGGAATTCGTGAAGAGGGCCCAGGACGAGATCGAGCTGACGACCACCCAGGCGGGCGAGGAGGCGGTCGCCCGGCTGAACATCAACGGGCTCCATTCCGAGATCATCAAGCTCCTGGGGCGGCTGAAGTACCGGTTCTCCTACAACCAGAACGTCCTCGACCACTCCGTCGAGACGGCCTTCCTCGCCTCGCTGATCGCGAGCGAGGTGGGGCTCGACCCCAACATCGCCAAGCGCGCCGGCCTCCTGCACGACATCGGCAAGGGGGTTCCCGGCGAACTCGAGGGGAGCCATGCCGTGATCGGGGCCGACTTCATCAAGCGCCATGGCGAGACGCCGATCGTGGCCAATGCCGTGGCGGCGCACCATGAGGAGGTCCGCCCCGAGACCATCTACGCGGGCCTGGTGATCCTGGCCGACACGATTTCCGCGACCCGCCCGGGCGCCCGGGCCGAGTCCATGAGCAACTACATCCAGCGCCTGGAGCGCCTGGAGAAGCTGGCCCTTTCCCTGAAGGGCGTGCAGCAGGCCTTCGCGATCCAGGCCGGACGCGAGATCCGGGTCGTGGTGTCGCCGGAGCACATCTCCGACGACCGCGCCCGCGAGATTGCCAAGGAGCTGCGGGGCCGGATCGAGACCGAGCTGCAGTACCCCAGCACGATCAAGGTGACGGTGATCCGCGAGACGCGCTTCTCCGAGACCGCGACCTGACACCCCTCCCATGTCCGACGCCAAGCTTCTCGAGACCTTTCCAAACCCCGCCCCGCAACGGGATTACGTGATTGAGCACACCCACCATGAGTTCACGTCGGTGTGCCCCATCACGGGGCATCCCGACTTCGCGTCGATCACGGTCCGCTACGTGGCGGACAAGACCTGCGTGGAGCTCAAGTCGCTGAAATTGTATTTCCACGGGTTCCGCAGCGAGGGGATATTCTTTGAGGCCGTGACGAACAAGATTTGCGATGACCTTGGCAGGCTGATGCAGCCGCGCCGGCTCACCGTGATCTCGGACTGGAAGGGCCGGGGCGGGATAACGTCCGTGATAACAGCGGATTGGAAGGGGTCATGCCAAGTAAAGTGATGTCGCTCTGAGCGACATCACTTTACTTGGCATGACCCCTTACTGATTCAACGCCTCGATGATCCGGGGGTGGAGGTCGGGGCCCGCGGCCACGATGGAGTCGCCCGGCACAGGATCCCCTCCCTGCCAGTCGGTGATCACGCCGCCCGCCCCGAGGATGACCGGGACCAGGGCCTGGATGTCCCAGGAGTGCATGATGGGGTCGCACATCGCATCCGCGTGCCCCGTGGCAAGGAGCAGGTAGCCGTAGCAGTCGCCCCAGGTCCTGAAGAGCCCGGCGCGCCGGGCGAGCGCGTCGAAGGCAGGGCCGTTGCGGCGCGCGGCGATGTTGGCGAGGTCGGTCGTGAGCAGGAGCGCGTCCTCGACCCTCGCGCAGGGCCGCACCCGGACGGCGCGGCCGTTCAGGGTGGCCGTCCTGCAGTCGCCTAGGACCAGTTGGCGCAGGATTGGCTGGTGGATCGCGCCGAGGACCGGCTTTCCCAGGTGGGTGAGGGCGATCAGGGTGCCGAAGAGCGGGCAGGCCGCGGCAAACGACCGCGTGCCGTCCACCGGATCGAGGGTCCACACGAAGTCGGCGCCGGTGTTCTCGGGGCCAAACTCCTCGCCCAGGATCCCGTGATCCGGGAACCTGGAGAGGATCATCCGCCGCATGAGCTCCTCGGCGCCCCGGTCCGCCGCCGTGACCGGGGACTGGTCGGCCTTCAGGTCCACCTTCAGGTCCGGATTCGCGAAATACGGCCGGATGAAGTCGCCGCTCGTTTCGGCGAGCTCGAGGAGAAAGGCCCGGTAAGGCTCGAGGTTCACCCCGGCATTGAATCGGCACGGGCGCCCGATGACACGGAAAATTTGGCGGGTGCGTTTTTGTCCTTCCCACGAATCTCCGGATGCACCACATTGCACTGCACTTCGGCACTCCACACATGCCCTGGCTCGACCATCCTATTTTTTTCCTGGATTTTGAAGGGAGCCACGCCTCCGGGGTGCTGGAATACGGGGTCGTCACTCTGCTTCAGGGTAAGGTGGTGGAGACCAAGACCCGCCTGTGCCGGCCGACCGGCCGAATTCAAAGCGAGGACATTGCCGTGCACGGGCTGCGCCCGGAGACTGTGGCCTCGCATCCGCCCCTTTCCGAGGACTGGGAGTACTTTGCGGGCCTGCGGGAGCGCGGGCCCCTTGCGGCCCACTGTGCGGGCGTGGAAAATTCTCTCCTGAAGTCGGTGTGGCCGTACCCCCGCAGTTCGCCCGACTTCATGAGGCCGGGCAGGAAGGTTGTCGAGTGGGGACCCTGGATCGACTCGGCCCGCCTCTATGAGCAGGTGCTGTCGCAGCCCACGTCGCTCGCGCTGGAGTCGCTTGTCGCGGCACGGGGGCTTCAGGCCCAGCTCGACTCGCTTGCCGCCATACATTGCCCGCGGGCCCGCAGCCATTTCCACGCGGCCCTGTACGATGCTCTGGCCGGCGCGCTGCTGCTCGTGGCACTCGGCCGTGAAATTGGCCTCGCCGGGCTAAGCCTGGCCCAGCTCTTCTTTTTCAGCACGCTGAGCGGGGTGAAGCGCGAGGCGCTCACCCAGGACGCGCTGTTCTGACCCCGATTTTGACCCGCTTGATCTCCAGCAAGTGCCTGCCGGGGCGGCGGCGTGTCTTGCTCCCGTTTTTCGCGTGCCTGCTTGTCGGGGTGCAGTGGGCCATCCCTTTTGGGCATGCGGCAGGTCCTCCCCCTCCGCTTGGCGTCCCGGATCCCATTGAGGGCATCTGGCTGGGCACCATTACGGCTCCCCAGGGTTCTGCGGCCGACATCGGGTTTGAGTTTGTCCGCGCCGGGGGTGGAGCGCTCACGTTCAAGTTGAATTTCCCGGAAATGTTCACGTATGCGGTTCCCTTTGAGATTCCCGTGGATGCGGACGGTCGCGGGCACTATTCCATCCTCCCTGCCTTTGACGTTGAACTGCAGCTTGCGGGAGACCGGCTCACAGGCACGTTCGGCAAAGGCAGGCTGCCCCTCGTGCTCAGGCGGGGCGGCCGGTTTCCAGCGAAGCCTCCGGCCCGGCATTATCCGGCGCCCCCGGCGCCCCTTTGGAAGTTCAACATGGGCGGCGGCACTTGGGCGCCGCCCGTGGTTGCCGGGGACAGGATTTATGTAGGCACTGGCACCGGCCTCTTCCATGCCGTGCACGCCCGCGACGGCACCCCCGCCTGGTCGTGGAAGGGTCCGAATGGAATTGATGCACGCGCCGTCGTTGGCGCCGACACCGTCTACGTCCTCGACACCAAGACAAACCTCATCGCCCTGGATCGCGCCAGCGGCTCCCTGCGCTGGCTCACGCCTCTCCACGACGAGAAGCTGGCCGGCGCACCCGTGCCGGACAATCCGACGTTCAACCATCGCGCCGCCACTCCGTTGCTGCTCGATGGCGTTGTGTATTGTGGTTCCAGCGACGGCGGCGTTTATGCGATCGACGCTTCCACGGGGACCAAGCTTTGGCGGTATGATGCCAAGGCTCCGGTGTTCTCCGGCGTTGGCCTCTACGGCGACCAGATCCTGATGTTCGGAACGATGGACGGCTCCGTCGTGCTGCTCAACCGCCATACCCGGCAGGAGGTCCTGCGTGTGAGGACCGGCGGAGGCGTCGTCACCACGCCGGTCGTTGCCGCGGGCAGGCTGATCGTCGGCAGCCGGGATTACATGCTCTATGGCTTCAATCTTGCAGATGGCACGCTGGCCTGGAGGTTCTCGTACTGGTTCTCCTGGGTCGAATCGACGCCTGTGCTGGCGGGCGGGTTGATCTATGTCGGTGCTTCCGACTACAGCCGCGTCACCGCTATCGATCCGGCGACCGGCAACGCCCGCTGGGGCACACCGGTTCACGGAATGAACTGGGGCACCCCGCTAGTGACCGAGGATAGGGTCTTCACCGGCACCGTCTCGCAAAACATCGCCGGGACCGCGATTGCCCACGTGGGCGGGATCATGGCGCTTGACCGCGCCACGGGCGCAGTGAAATGGCAATTGCCCGCGGCGGCCGCGCCCGAGGGCGGTTTTGGAGGCTACGCCGGATCGCTCGCCCTCGCCGGCGCCACAATTGTCGCCGCGGGACTCGACGGATACCTGGTCGCCCTGCCGGCAGGATGATCCCTCCCGGAATGGCGGGAACTTTCCAATCCTATTTGCCCAGCGCGTACAAGGTGCCGTCGGTGCTCCCAAAATAAACGATGCCGTCCTGCACCACGGGCGTGGAAAGTATGGATCCCATCGAGAAGATTTTCGACCGCAGGTTCACGATCGTGTCGTCGAGGGTATCGCCCGTCCAAACCACGTCTGCCCTGAGCTTTCCATTCCTGTCCAAATAGCGCGGCCCGTTGAGGGCAAAACCGGGAACCGCGAATTCACCGCAATAGCTCCGGGTGCCCAGATCCACGGCGTGAAGCTTGCCATCGAACGTCCCGAAAAACGCACGACCGCCGGCGATCGAAGGCGACGAGAACGAATAGGTGCCGTACGGCAGCGAATAAGCCTCGGTACCGGTCCGTGCATCCAGTGCCTGAAACTTCAGGCTGTCCGAGGTGGTGACGTATACGATGCCGTCCAGCACGGATGGTGTGGCAATCACCCATGAGCCACCGGTTGGGTAACGCCACCGAAGGCTGCCGCTCTTGGCGTCGAGGGCGTACACGTTTGCATCGCGGCAGCCAAAGTAAACCATACCGCCGGCAACGGACGCAGAGCCGGGGATGCCCGTCATGAGATGGGCCTGGACGTCGTCTCCGCTCTTGAATTTCCAGACAAGGGCGCCGGTCGCTGCGTCCAAGGCGTAAAAGTACGTGTCAAAGCTGCCCACATACACTATGCCGCCCGCGATGGCCGGCGACCCGTGGACGACATCTCCCGTCCTGAATTTCCAACGCAACGCTCCGTTGGCCGCGTTTACGGCGTACACGCAATTGTCACCGCTCCCAAAATAGACGGTATCCTCGGCTACCGTGGGGGAAGAGAGGAAGAGGTCCCACGGGTCCGGCATCACCTCCGTTGCGGGGGCGGCATAGTCCATCCCGGGGGCGGTGTGCCGGCGTTCCCCCTGTGTGGCAAACTGCCACTTCTGAATGCCCGTGTTGGCGTCAATCGCGTAGAGATTGCCGTCGAGGCTCACGGCATAGACCAGACCCCCGCGCACGGCCGGAGAGGAGTTTACGTCGCCGTGGGCATTGAATTTCCATTTCAACACCCCCGTCCTGGCATCCACCGCGTAGAGAAAATTGTCCGAACTGCCGATGTACACCAGGCCGTTTGCGATCGCGGGAGACGAGACGATCGGTCCGCCCGAGTGAAAGGCCCATTTCAGGGACAGGTTCGCCGGTGCCGCCGTGATATGAACGCCGGTATGGGCAGGATCGCCACCGAACATCGAAGGCGCTTCCGCCGCACCGCAACAATCCAGCTGGAAGGCCAGGACCAGCCACACAAGAAGCCATCGACTCGATGCGCTCATACTGGAGGACGGGGCTGCGCCTGTGATTGCATTTTGTTCTTGGGGTCGGGGATGTCTACTGGATCGGACCCACTCCGGGCGTCGAGGACAGAACGCGCACCACAACCACCTTGCTCGGATTTGTCGGTGAAAAGGCGACGATGCGGACCACTCCGGCACTGACCTGCAACGGAGGTGTTGGAGGCGCCACATATAACGCCACCGTGAGGACGGGCTTCTGGTAGAGCTCGAGCTTGAACGCGACGACGGCGGTCACTTGGTCGCCCGCCTGCGCCTTCGACCCGCCATTCCCGATCTTCAGGTCGTGCAGGTCGAAGTCTTGGCGGGCCGAGCGAAGGGCGCAAAGTGAAGGGCATTGGCGATTGGAGAGAAAGATTGCAAAGGGCCCTATTGACCAAAGCTGGCGTTCAGGTCGGCGAGGGTGACTTGCGCGAGGGAGGCGACCCGCAGGTGGCCTTGGGATAGATCGTGATGGGCGGTCGAGGAGTTGGGAGCGACGACCACCCACAGGCCGGCCCGCCTGGCGGCAAGGGAGCCCGTGTGCGAGTCCTCAAAGGCCACGGCGTCGATGGGCCGGACCCCCAGCTTGTTCAAGACCAGCCGGTACAGGTCGGGCTCGGGCTTGGGGGAGGCGACGTCCTCCCTGCAGCCGAGGACCGCAAACCGCTTGATGAGGCCGAGGCGGGAAAGGTGGCCCTCCACGTGTGCATGCCCGGAATTCGAGGCAACCCCCACCGTCAGCCCGGCATCGCGCGCCGCGTCGAGAAGGGCCGTAACGCCCGGGAGGAGGGGAAGAAGGTGGTCGCGCTCGCGGTTGCGCTTTCTCCGCTCGATCTCAAGGGCGGCGCGATCGGCGCGCTTCTCGAAGGCATGCCAGGGGTCGAAGGCATAGTCGGCGTGGCCGACGCTTCGAAGGAAATGCGCCCGGTCGAAGGGCACGCCGTGCGCCGCGTGCGTGTCCGCGTAGGCGTCGATCAGCGCTGTTTCCGTGTCAAGGATCAGTCCGTCAAAGTCGAAGATGAGGGCTCGAATCAAGGTAAGGGAGGAGGTTTTTTTGGTACTGGGTCCCTTTGAACCCCGGATGGGTCCTCTCCGGTCGCTTTTCGTTCGCAAAGCCTCACACAGTCGACCTTCGAGAACCCATCCTGGGTTCAAAAGGACCCAGCACCATTTTTTCGTTGCGGTTGGCGCAAGGCAAGCGACGAATCCCGGATCGCATGCCCCTTGCCCCCACGACCCTGTCCGGCCGCCACGTCAGGCTTGAACCGCTCACCCGGGCGCACGTTGACGACCTGCAGGGAGTCACGGGCGAACCCGAGCTGTGGAGTTACATGGCCTTTGGCTCGTTGGCGGAAAGGGAGCGATTGCTGTCCTGGATCGACTCCATGGTTGCGGAGAGGGGGACGGGCCTCGGGCATGCCTTCGCGATCATCGACCTTGTGTCCGGGAGGGCCGTGGGCAGCTCCAGCTACTTTGATTTTGTTGAAAGGGACCGCTGGCTGGAGATAGGCCGGACGTGGCTGGGCAAGCCGTACTGGCGCACCGCCATCAACACGGAGGCCAAGTACCTGCTCCTGCGGCATGCCTTCGAGGCGCTGGGCCTGAATCGCGTTCAGCTGAAGACCGACGCCCGAAACTTGCGCTCGCAGGCGGCGATCGCCCGGCTGGGGGCTGTCCGCGAGGGCGTGCTGCGGGCCCACATGGTCATGGCAGACGGGTTCATAAGGGACACGGTTATGTTCTCGATCACGGCGGGCGAGTGGCCGGCAGTGAAGGCAGCGCTGGAGGAGAAGATGGGGCGGGGGTAGGGGGGCGGGGCGGCCCCCGACGCGCCTTTTCCGTTGTAGGTCAGCGAGCTTGCTCGCGCTCCGGGAGGGCGCGAGCAAGCTCGCTGACCTACGGGGAGCGCGAGCAAGCTCGCTGACCTACGAGGGTCGAACCGCCCGTCCGGGTCTACGAATGGCTCTGCGGCATGCCCGGACGCCCGGGCCGGGCGTCCCTACCTCCAAACACGGACCGCGCCATGCTTCCCATTGCAGTTTTTCAAGGGAACAGTACTGATTCGCTGATGAAATTGATTCTGGTATGCGGGGTCATCTTGGCGGCGGGGGTCGCCGTAGTGTCAGCCGACGAGCCTGGGTTCTCGCAGCGGCTTTCGCCGGGCGACTTCGCCGCGGCGGGATTGAACAAGCTTTCGCCGGCCGAGCTGGCCCGGCTCGACAAGCTGGTGCAGGACGCCCACAGCAATGCCGCGGCAGCCCAGGCGGCCGCCGAGGCGAAGGAGAGGCAGGCCGAGGCCGATGCGAAGGCCGCGCGCGCGGCGCAGGCCGAAGCGGAGAAAAAGGCCCAGGGGTTCCTCGCGAAGACCCGGGCGCTTCTTCTGCCGGGGGCACAGATCGAGTATCAGCCGCTCGAGAGCAGGGTCGTCGGATCCGTGAACGGATGGGAGATCGGGACCATCTTCACGCTTGCGAACGGGCAGCGCTGGCAGGTGGAGCGGAACACGACCGATTACTACGGCGACACCGTTCAGAATCCCAAGGCGACGATCTTCCCGGCCCCGATAAGCGGCTTCAAGATCCAGATCGAGGGGTTCCCGGCGGTGCGGGTCAGGCTGGTCGGGCAGTAGGGGGGGTACAAACACGGCTCGTCGCGGCGACTTCGCCCTACCTTAAGACATTAGAACAGCAGGGTGTGGCGATGGGGGCGGCTCGTCGGGACTGACGAGCCTCTTTGCCTTGGTTTCTGTAGGTCAGCGAGCTTGCTCGCGCTCCGGAAGGCGCGAGCAAGCTCGCTGACCTACGGGGGGCGCGAGCAAGCTCGCTGCCTACAAGGGGCCTGACCGTTTATTCGGCGACGTCGACCTCGACGATGCGGGCGATGCCGAGGAGCTTGTCGCCCTCGGCCAGGGTGAGGAGCTTCACGCCCTTTGCCCCGCGGTTGGTCTCGCGGATGTCCTTGACCGGGCAGCGGATGCTCTGGCCCTTGGCCGTGAGCAGCATGACCTCGGAGTCGTCGCCGACCCGCAGGGCTCCGGCGAGGCGCACGGAGCCGTCCTCCGGCAGGTCGATCGCCCAGACGCCGCTGCCGCCGCGGTTGATCAGGCGATAATCCTCGAAACGGGTGCGGACCCCCAGGCCGGCCTCGCTGGCGACCAGGAACTTGGCCGTGTGGTCGACCACCTCGATCGCCTGCAGGAAATCGCTCTGGAGCTTGAAGCGCATCCCGGTGACTCCCGCGGTGGCCCGGCCGGTGGGCCTGAAGAGATCCTCGCCCGTCTCCGGGTCGCGCTCGCGAAACCGCACGGCCAGTCCCTGGTTTGAGACCAGGATCAGCTCGTCGCTACCGGTCGTCAGGACGCTCCCTATGACGGCGTCGCCCTCATCGAGGTTGATGCCGATGATGCCGCCGTCGCGCGTGGCGTTGGCGTAGTCGGACAGGGCGCTCTTCTTGATGCCGCCGCTCCGGGTCGCCATGACGAGGAAGCGATCGGCGGCGAAATCCTTCACGCAGAGCATCGCGGCGATCTTCTCGTTTTCGCCGAGCCTGAGGAAACTGGAGACCGACTTGCCCTTCGACGCGCGCGTTCCCTCGGGGACGTCGTAGACCTTCTTGGCGTGGCACTGGCCGGTGGTCGTGAGGAAGAGGATGTAGTCGTGGGTGCCCGCGGTGAACAGGTGCTCCACGAAGTCGTCCTCGTAGGTCTCCGTCCCAATGACGCCCTTGCCGCCCCGCTTCTGGGAGCGGTAGTCGGCGACCCTTGTGCGCTTGATGAATCCAAGGTGGGAGACCGTGATGACGCAGCCCTCGTTGGGGACGACGTCCTCCATGCGGAACTCGCCCGCGGCGCCGGTGATTTCCGTGCGGCGGGGGGACGTGTACTTCGCCTTGAGGTCCAGGAGTTCCTGCTTGATGAGGGCCAGGAGCTTCTCCTCGGACTCGAGGATGCCGCGCAGTTCCATGACGAGTTTGAGCAGCTCGAGGTACTCGGCCTCGATCTTCTCGCGCTCGAGGCCCGTGAGCTGGTACAGGCGCAATTCGAGGATCGCCTCGACCTGGCGGTCGCTGAGGGGATACCTCGCCTGGAGTTTGACCTTGGCGTCCTCCTTGTTCGCCGAGGACCGGATCACGCGGACGAAGTCGTCGAGGTTGTCCAGGGCGATCTTGTAGCCCTCCAGGACGTGAGCGCGGTCCTCGGCCTGCCTCAGGCGAAACCGCGTGCGGCGTGTGACGACCTCCCGGCGGTGCTCCAGGTAGCACTCGAGCAGCTCCTTCAGGTTCATCTGCTTCGGCCGCTTGTTGTCCAGGGCCAGCAGGATCACGCCGAAGGAGCTTTCCAACGCGGTCTTCTGGAAGAGCTGGTTGATGACGACCTTGGCCTGCTCGCCGCGCTTCAGCTCCACCACGATCCGGGTGTTCTCGTCGGACTCGTCGCGCAGGTCGCGGATCCCGTCGATGTGCTTCTCGGAGACCAGCTCCGCGATGCGCGTGACCAGGGTCGACCGGTTCACGTTGTAGGGAATCTCGGTGATGATGATCTGCTCCATGCCGCCCTTCACCTCCTCGGTGTGGGCGCGCCCGCGGATCCGGACGATCCCGCGGCCGGTCTTCAGGTAGCTCAGGATGCCCTCGCGGCCCGCGATGACGCCCCCGGTGGGGAAGTCAGGGCCCTTGACGATCTCGCAGAGCTCGTCGATCGAGACTGCGGGCCTGTCGATGATCGCGCAGGCGGCCTCGATGATCTCGTCGAGGTTGTGGGGCGGGATGTTGGTCGCCATTCCGACCGCGATGCCGGTCGACCCGTTCATCAGGAGACCGGGGAGCGCCGCCGGCAGCACGGTCGGCTCGGTGGTCTCCTCGTTGTAGTTGGGCGCGAAATCGACCGTGTCCTCGTCCAGGTTGGAGAGCAGCTCCTCGGCGAGGTTGTCGAGGCGCGACTCGGTGTACCGGTAGGCCGCGGGAGGGTCGCCGTCGACCGAGCCGAAGTTGCCCTGCGGCATGATCAGAGGGTAGCGCATCACCCAGGTCTGGGCCAGCCGGACCAGGGTGTCGTAGACCGAGGCGTCGCCGTGCGGATGGTAGTTGCCCAGGACCTCGCCGACGACCTTCGCGCACTTGTTGAAGGGGCGGTTGTGCAGCAGGCCCAGGCGGAACATGGCGTAGAGGATCCGGCGCTGGACCGGCTTGAGGCCGTCCCTCGCATCCGGAAGCGCCCGAGAAATGATGACCGACATCGAATAGTCGATGTAGGCCGTCTGCATGATGTCGGTGATGTTCGCCGACGATAGCTTCTCGGAGGAAGTGTACATACAGGTCGTAGGGGGCTTTTGGGACCTAGCGCAGGCTCAAACGTCCAGGTACTGGACGTTCAGCGCGTTGTCCTCGATGAACTGGCGCCTGGGCGGCACCTCGTCTCCCATCAGGAGCGTGAAGAGCGCGTCCGCCTTCGCGGCGTCATTGACCGAGACCTTGAGCAGGCGGCGCTTCTCGGGGTCCATCGTGGTCTCGAAGAGCTGCTTCGGATTCATCTCCCCGAGGCCCTTGTAGCGCTGGATGCTCAGGCCCTTGCGCCCGTTGGCCCGGATCTGGGCGAGGATGTCGAGCGGGGCGGCCAGTTCGGACTTGGACTCGTTCTTCTGGCCCGGGTTCTCGGTGAGCGAGTAGACCGGCTTGTCGGCCGGGCTGAAGCGGTCGATCTCGAGGTCGGTCTTCGCGAGCAGCTTCAGAAGCTTGGACATTTCCGTGCTCTCAAAGATCTCGTGGATCGTCACCCTGCGGGCGATGGTCCCGTTGCCCTCGGCCTTGGGCGAAGGAACCTTGGGCTCGGTCTGCTCGAACAGGTCGGCGTCCAGCCCGTGGCCCTGGACGAACCGCGCCCTTGCCTCCTCGTCCTGGAGAAACTCATGGGATTCCTGGTTTCCCGAGCGGATCCTGGCCAGGTACCGCGGCAGCGCATGCGTCTCCTTGTCGTGGCGGTCAAGGTACGCGTTCAGCGGCGCCCCGTAGCGGGTTACGCCCGCCCCGAGCTTCTCCAGCGCCGCCAGGGCCTCGACGATCCGGTCGATCTGCTGGGGCGGGAACACGTGGCGGTCCCGGACGCGCGCCAGCACCACGTCCTCGGACCCCAATTCGAGGAGGATGCGGTTCAGCTGCTCGTCGTTGTCGACGTACTGCTCGCGCTTCTTTCGCTTGATCTTGTAGAGGGGCGGCTGGGCGATGTAGATGTACCCCCGGTCGAAGAGCCCGCGCATCTTGCGGTAGAGGAAGGTCAGCAGCAGCGTGCGGATGTGGGAGCCGTCGACGTCGGCGTCGGTCATGATGATGACCTTGTGGTAGCGCGCCCGCTCGATGTTGAACGCCGACTCGTCGGCCTCGTTCTCGGTCGTGCCGATGCCCGTTCCGATCGCCGTGATGAGGGTGCGGATTTCCTCGTTGTTGAGGACCTTGTCGATCTGCGCCTTCTCGCTGTTGATGAGCTTGCCGCGGAGGGGGAGGATCGCCTGGTACCGGCGGTCGCGGCCCTGCTTGGCCGACCCGCCTGCCGAGTCGCCCTCCACGATGTAGAGTTCCGTGAGCGCGGGGTCGCGCTCGGAGCAGTCGGCGAGTTTTCCCGGCAGGCCGCCCCCGGAAAGCGCGCCCTTGCGGATCGTCTCGCGCGCCTTGCGCGCCGCCTCGCGGGCCCTCGCCGCCATCAGGGTCTTGTCGATGACCCGCTTGGCAATGGCGGTATGGGCCTCGAGAAAGAACTTCAGCTTTTCGCCGACGATCTTCTGCACGATGCCGTCCACCTCGGAATTCGAGAGCTTGGTCTTGGTCTGGCCCTCGAAGCGGGGCTCGGACACCTTCACGGAAACCACCGCGACCAGTCCCTCGCGGACATCGTCTCCGGAGATGGCGGGGTCCTTCTCCTTGATCAGGTTGTTTGCCTTCGCAAAATTGTTGATGACGCGCGTCAACGCCGTGCGGAAGCCGGACAGGTGCGTGCCGCCCTCGAGGTTGTAAATCGAGTTCGCGTAGGCGAAGACCTGGTCGTTGTACCCGTCGTTGTACTGGATCGAGACATCCACGGCCGTGGGGGCCTTGGTCGGGTCCTCGTTGGGCACCTCGTCGCTGAACGTGATCGGCTTGTCGTGCAGCACGTTTTTGTTCTGGTTCAGGAACTTGACGAACTCGGTGATGCCGTCCTTGAAGAAAAAGACATCGCCCTTCTGCGAGCGCTCGTCGTCGAGCTCGATCCGGATGCCGGGGTTCAGGAAGGCGAGCTCGCGCAGGCGGCGGGCTAGGATCTCGTACTGGAATTCGCGGGTGGAGAGGAAGATCTCGGGGTCGGGCTTGAAGGTGATCTTGGTGCCGTTCTTCTTCGTGTCCCCGATCACCGTCATCTTCTGGGTCGTCTTCCCCTGGGCGAAGCGCATCTGGTAGACCTTGCCGTTGCGCCGGACCTCCGCCTCGAACCACTCCGAGACGGCGTTCACACACTTGGCGCCGACGCCGTGCAGGCCGCCGGAGACCTGGTAGGCTCCCTTGCCGAACTTTCCGCCGGCGTGCAGGTTGGTGAGCACCAGTTCCAGGGCGGGAATCTTGTAGACCGGGTGCTCGTCCACCGGGATGCCGCGTCCGTCGTCCTCCACCGAGCAGGAGCCATCCAGGTGGATGGTGACCTTGATCGCGGACGCAAAGCCGGCGAGCGCCTCGTCGACCGAGTTGTCGACGACCTCAAAGACGCAGTGATGGAGCCCCCGTTCATGCGTGTCGCCGATATACATATCGGGCCGCTTCCGGACTCCCTCCAGGCCCTCCAATTTTTGGATTTTTGATGCGTCGTACGACTCGGCGGCGGCCTTGTTGTCGGGGGGGATTTGCGAGTCGTTTTGGTCTGCCATGAAGGATCGGATGGGGGTCTAAAAGGAAGCCTGAAATCTTTCCTAAAACGCTCCGGCACGCGAGGGTTTTTTGTCGAAAAAATGAAGTAATTTACGGCCTGATTTGGCCAAAATATGGGCCTCCGTAACTATTTTTCTTTCAGGATGTTGCAAATGACCTTTTCGGCCGTTTTTGGCGGAGTTTTTGGCGCGGCAAGACAGCCCGTCAATCGGGTGCTGATTTGGGCCGATTCCAGGCCCGGGAGGGAGTTTCATTTGACCCTGAACCTCCGGGCTTCACAGTGGCCGGAGCATGCCCAGCCCGAACCTTGAAAAGCTGCTTGTTCTCCAGGATCGCGACACCAAGCGATTGGGATTGGAAAGGCAGCTCAAGGCCGTGCCGCTGGACATCGCGGCGGTCGAGGCTTCGATCGCCTCGGAAAAGGGAGCCATCGAGAACGCGCGGGCTGAACTCAAGAATCTGGAGTCGAACAAGAAACTGCTCGAGACCGAGATCGGCTCGGCCGAGGGGACTCTTGGCAAGTACAAGACCCAGCAGCTTTCGGTGCGAAAGAACGACGAGTACCAGGCGTTGGGCCACCAGATCGAATTGACGCAGACCCAGATCGGCGAGTTGGAGGGCAGGGAGCTGGAGGTGATGTATTCGATCGACGAGGCGAAGAAGCGATTTGCGGCGGCGGAGGCCACGATGAAGCAGAACATAGCCGGGCACGAGGCCCGCATCGGCGTCTTGCGCGAGCGGGGCGAGGTGCTTTCCGCGTCACTCAAGGCCGCGCAGGAGGAGGTGGTTGCCGCCCGCGCATTGGTCGACGAACCTGGATTGCGCGCCTACGACAGGATGGCGGTGCGGGGCATGCCGGTGGTCGTGGCGATCCATGACGGCAAGTGCGGCGGGTGCCACCTGAAGGTTTCGAGCGAGGTCGAGTATGCGGCGCGCGGGAAGGGCCCCCCGGGGGAGCTGCCGATTTGCGACCAGTGCAACCGGATTGTTTATTGGGAGGCCACCTGAAGGGGGGAGCTTCCTGATGGGGGAGGCTACCTGAAGGGGAGGGGGCCGTGCGACCCTCGTAGGTCAGCGAGCTTGCTCGCGCCTTCCCGGAGCGCGAGCAAGCTCGCTGACCTACAAGGGACCAGGCCCGTCGGGGATCGCCGCGCGGGCTTGCCAACGGAGGGGAAGGGGCTACGTTCGCTCCCCTTAGCTTTGGGGCCAGGCTGTCGCTCCAGGTTCTTTGATCCCAAGGCGCGGTTAAATCGCCGCGCCCGTTGTGCTTGGAGAGGAAAGTCCGGACACCATAGGGCAGGATGCTGGTCGAGCCGCAAGGCAAGCCCAGGCGTTCCGCGTCAAGGCGGAGCGACGGACAGTGTCACAGAAAACAAACCGCCCCAAGCGGGCTGCGCAAGCAGCGCGTCGAAGGGTAAGGGTGAAAAGGTGGGGTAAGAGCCCACCGCGCCGCGCCGCGAGGCCGGCGGCACGAAAAACCCCGTCTGGTGCAAGACAAAATAGGAGACTGGGCTGCCCGTCCTACAGTCTCGGGTATGTCGCATCCGGTTTCGCCCGGCCCATTCCGTGGGTCGGGCTACGCCGCGGCGGGTCCGCCGGAAGGCGGACTCGAGAGAAATGGCAGCCGAACCCAGAGCCGCTTCGGTGGCCGAGGGGGAACAGAATCCGGCTTATCGGCCCCAAAGCTAAGAACATCCTTAAAATCGTTACTGGGCCCATTTGGACAAGGTGACTCAGGAAGGCGTTCAGAGGTAGGGACGGGCGGCCCGCCCGTCCGAGAACTGCGAATGGGCCCAAAAGTATGCCCGGACGCCCGGGCCGGGCGTCCCTACCTCAAATTCAGGAAGCTTGACACTGGCTCCCGGGTTTGAGTCTTTGGCCGGCTACCCAAGCAAAAGAACATGGCTAACACAAAATCAGCGATCAAGGCAGCCCGCAGGGCCGCGCGCCTCACGGTGCGCAACCGGGGTGTCCTCACCCGCATCAAGACCCTCCACAAGAAGTTTTCCGCCGCGGTAGCCGCAGGCGATGCGGCCGCCGCCAAGGCGGGCGGCATCGCGTACGTGTCCGCCATGGACCGCGCGGTGAAGTCCGGGGTCGTCCACCGCAACGCGGCCTCCCGCGCCAAGGCCCACGCTTCCCGCCACGTGCTGGCGAAGTAGGACCGGCTTTCCCTTTCACGCGCCCGCAGGTCCCTCGACCTGCGGGTTTTTTTGTGTTCCGATCGCGGAATGGGAGCGCCCGAAGTCCGCCGACACTTCCTGCCCTTGGACCGGCCGCTGCCGGCCCAGGCCGCGGAGCACCTCGCGTCCGGTTGGGGCGGGAGCGGCCCGATCGACGTGTCCAGGCTCCTTGTGGTGGTGCCCACGCGACAGTCGGGCCGCCGGCTGCGGGAGGCGCTGTCGGAGCTTGCGGCCGCCCGGGGGCAGGCCGTCTTCCCGCCGAGGATCGTCACCCCCGAGCAGCTGGTGGTTGAGGACCCGGCGGGAGGCGTGGCATCCAGGGCGGAGTCGGCCCTGGCGTGGGTCGACGTGCTGCGAGGCATCGATCCGGCAGACTTTCGCGAGGTTTTTCCCGCCGACCCGCCCGCCCGCGGCTTTGCGCGGGCCCTTCGGCTGGCGCGGACCTTTGCCGGCCTCCAGGCGACGCTCGCGGAGGCGGGGCTGCGCCTGTCCGACGTCGTGGAAAAGGCCGGCACCGACTTTCCCGAGGCCGGGCGCTGGCTTCAGCTCGGCCTCCTCGAGGAGCGGTATCTCGCCAGGCTTGCCAAGATCGGGCGCATGGACGCGCAGGCTGCCCGGATTGCGGCGGCCTCCGAGCCGCGACCCCTGGCCGGGGTCGACCGAATCGTGGTGCTGGCGGTGCCCGACCCGCTTCCCCTGTCCGTGACCGCGCTGGAGAAACATGCGACGAGGACGCCCGTCGAGGTCCTGGTGTACGCCCCTCCGGAACTGGCTGAGGCCTTCGACGCCTGGGGGCGCCCTCTCGAGCGGGTGTGGGCCGGACGGGCGATCGAATTGCCCGGATTTGAGCGCTGTGTCCGGCTCTGCGCGGATCCCGAGGCCCAGGCCGACCGGGTTGTCCAGTCGGCGCTCGCGTATCCCGAGCCGGATGGCGCACTCGCGGTGGGAGCGGCCGACTCGACCGTGCTCCCCTGGCTTGAAAGCGCATTGGGCGCCGCGGGCATCGCGGTCTTCAACCCCGAGGGGGTCCCGCGCCGCCGCGACGGGCTGTATGCCCTCGTTTCGTCGCTCGCCGCGCTGGCGGGCGAGCCGACGTTCGCGGCGGTCGAGGCGCTCGTCCGGTGCCCCGACTTCCTGGGATATCTCGGCTCGACCCTGGGCGGAGCCTTCTCCGTCGACGACTGGCTCTCGGGGCTCGACGAACTCCACGCCCGCCACCTGCCGGGGAGCCTGGCGGCCGCACGCGCCCATGCGGCCGCGGCACCAAGGCTCTCCGGGCTTGTGGCGGCGCTCGACCTGGTGGAGGACCTGCGCAAGACCCTCGTCGAGGGAGGGCCCGCGAAGGGAGGGGCGGAAGCCCTGGGGCGGATCTTTGCGGCCCGCGGGCTGGATCTCGGACGCCAATCGGACGCGGAGTTTGAGGACTCGGCATCGGCGTGGATGGACGCGGTTCGCGAATGCGCGCTGGCCCGCGAAGGGTTCACGACATTTGAGGACAGCGATGGCTGGACCCTGGCGCTCGATGCCTTTGCCGAAGGCCGGAGGACGGAGGACAAGCCCGACGGGGCGCTTGCGCTGCAGGGCTGGCTCGAACTTTTGTTTGAGGATGCCCCGCATCTCGTGGTGGCGGGCTGCAACGACGGCGCGCTCCCGGCGGCGGTCAGCGGAGACCCGTTCCTCCCGGAGCAGTTGCGGAGCCGGCTCGGACTCAAGGGAAACGGCGCGCGGCTTGCCCGCGATGCGTATGTGCTCCAGGCGATCGCCGCCTGCCGGTCGAACGCCGGCCGCCTCGAGCTCCTGGTGGGCAAGGTCTCGGGAGAACGGGATCCCCTGCGCCCGTCCCGGCTTCTTTTCCATTGCGCGGACCGGGACCTGCCCGGGCGCGTCGAGCTTCTCTTCAGCCCGGCCGAGAAGGCCCGCCGGAGCCCGCCGTGGAACAGAGCCTGGGTGTTGACTCCCCAGGCGGTCGAGGCGCGCACGCTTGAGAGGCTTCCGGTCACCGCGTTTCGCGACTACCTCCAGTGCCCGTTCCGCTTTTACCTGAAGCATATGCTCAGGATGGGCCCCTTCGATCCGGAAAAGGCCGAGCTCGACAGCCTGGACTTCGGCACGCTTTGCCATGAGGCGCTGGACGCCATGGGCAGCGAACGGGGCCTGCGCGACTGCACCGACGCCTCCACCCTGCGGGATTTCCTGGTGGCAAGGCTGGACGCCGCCGCCCGCAACCGATTTGGCGCGCACCTTCCCGTGCCGCTGGTCATCCAGGTCGAGTCCGCCCGGCAGCGCCTCGCCCGGGCGGCTTCGGTCCAGGCCCGGGAGCGGGCGCAAGGCTGGGTGATTGAGGAGACGGAGAGGAAATTCACCCTCATGATCGGAGGGTTTCCCGTGACGGCGAAGATCGACAGGATCGACCGGCACGAGAAGACCGGGGAGAGGAGGGTGCTCGACTACAAGACCTCGGACAGCGCGGATGCGCCGCGCGAGACCCATGCCCGCTCGCTGCGCGCGGCGGGGAACGCACCCGGGTTTTCCAGATTCGTCGAGGGAGGCCGGGAATTGGCATGGGCGGACCTGCAGCTGCCCATCTACCGCGAGGCGCTCCTCGGCGCCGACGGGACCCCGGCGATCGTGGGGTATTTCAACCTGCCGAAGGCCGTCGGTGAGACCGGGTTGGCGCTTTGGAACGACTACAGCCCTGCGCTGCATGCGGCGGCCATGACCTGCGCCGAGGGCGTGGTGGCCTCGGTCAAGGCCGGGGAGTTCTGGCCGCCGTCCGAGAAGCCCGGCAACGACGAATCGAACGGATTCGGCGGGCTGTTCCACCAGGGCGTGGGGGCGAGCATCGACCCGGCCTTCGCGGAGGAGGTGCGCCGGCGATGAAGAAGGCGCCCGGACATGTGATGATCCTTGCCTCGGCTGGATCCGGAAAGACGTATGCGTTGACCAACCGGTACGTGTCGCTGCTCGCCGGCGGTGCAAGCCCGGCGCGGATTGCCGCGCTCACGTTCACCCGAAAGGCCGCCGGGGAGTTTTTTGACGAGATCCTGGGCAAGCTCGCGCGCGCCTCGAAGGACGCGGGATTCGCCGGCGTCCTGGCGGGGCAGATAGGCTGCCCCGAACTTACGCCAAGGGAGTTTGGGGGCATGCTGCGCTCGGTCGTCGACTCCATGCACCAGCTCAACCTCGGGACCCTCGACGGATTCTTCGCCAGGGTCGTCCGGGCGTTCTCGCTCGAGCTCGGCCTCGGCGGCGACTTCGAGATCCTGCCCGAGCAGGCCGTGAATCTGGAGAGGCGCCGGGCGCTCCGAGAGCTGTTCGCCCCGGCGGGCGGCGTGTCCGAGAAGGCGCGGAGGGACTTCATCGAGGCCTTCAAGCGGGCGACGTTTGGAGCCGAGGAAAAGAACCTGGGCGGCCTGCTCGACGACTTTGTCGGCAGGAACATCGACGTCTACCTTTCGGCTCCAGAGAAGGACCGGTGGGGCACGGCCGAGTCGGTCTGGCCCGGAGGGTGCCCCTGGCTGGACGCGATCGGGAGCCGGGCCTCGGCGGCCCGCGAGCTCGAGGCCGGGCTTCCGTGGGAACTCTTCACGGAGAACCAGGAGGCCCGGTGGAGGGAGTTCTTCGCGAGGCTGCCCGAGTGGCAGCCGGGCGCCGTGCTGCCGAAGCCGGTGACCTACATTGTCGAGAACGCCCTCGATGTCTGGCCGGACACGGGAAAGATCATGGTCGAAAGAAAGCGGCTGGCGCTTGCCGCCGGGCCTGCCTCCGCGCTGCAAAGGCTTGTCGCGGCCCTGATCGGCCAGGAGCTGGAGAGGCGGATGGAGATGACCGCAGGCCTGTTCGCGGTCCTGAAGGCGTACGACGAGGTGTACGACGAGTCCGTCCGGAGAACCGGGAGGCTCACCTTTTCGGACCTGCAGCGCCTGCTGCTGCCGGACGGGCCGGACGGCGCACCGCCCCTCTCCCGGCGGCCGGGAGGGGACGAGCGCCTTTTCATCGACTGGCGGCTCGACGCCCAGATCGATCATTGGCTGCTCGACGAATTCCAGGATACGGCCTTCGGCCAGTGGAGTGTGCTCCGGAACCTGATCGACGAAGCCGTGCAGGACCCGACCGGGTCGCGGAGCTTCTTCTACGTGGGGGACACGAAGCAGGCGATTTACACCTGGCGCGGGGGCGACTCGCGGCTCTTCCATGAGATCTACAAGCATTACAACGGGGCGGGCTCCGAGGTGATCCGGGAGGGCCGGCTGGACCGGTCGCATCGGTCGGGGCCGGCCGTGATCTCCATGGTAAACCGGGTGTTTGGAGACGCGGAGGCGCTCGGCCGCCTGTTCCCTCCCGCGGCAGCCGCGCGCTGGTCCCACGACTGGAGGGCGCACGATACGGAGAAGCCCCTCCTGGGCGGCACCGCGGAACTGCTGTCCGCGGAGGACGAGCAGGGGCGCTTTGCGCAGACGCTCGCAATCCTGAAGCGTGCGGACCCGCTCGCCCGCGGCCTCGAGACGGCCGTGCTCGTGCGCACCAACGACACGGCCTCCGAGTTGGCGGACTTCCTGCGCAGGGGAGGGTTCGACGCGGTCGCCGAGTCCGACCTGCGGGTGGGGTCCGACAATCCGCTGGGTGCCGCCATGATCGCGCTCTTCCGGGTGGCGGCCCATCCGGGGGACCGCGGGGCCTGGGGCCACGTGGGTATGACGCCCCTGCGCGCGGCACTCAGGGAACAGGGGATCGCGGGACGGGGCGCGCTGTCGCTGCAGTTGCTGCGCGAGGTCCATGCCGGCGGATTCGAGAAGACCATCTCCCGCTGGCTCAAGCTGGTCGACCGGCAGCTTGACCCCGGCGACTCGTTCAGCCGGGAGAGGGGCCGCCGGTTGGTCGAGGCCGGCCGCTGCTTCGATGCCACGGGAAGCCGCGACCTGGCTGAATTCGCGCAATTCGCCGGAGACTACACGGTCCGCGACTCGGAGTCCGCGGGCGTCGTCCGGGTGATGACCGTGCACAAGGCGAAGGGCCTCGGCTTCGATCTCGTGATCCTCCCCGACCTCGAGGGACATTCGCTGGCGGTCCGGCGCCGCGAGGAACTGGCGGTGCACCGCGCGGCCAATCGATCCGTCGAGTGGGTGCTGGAACTCCCCTCCAACGACCTTTGGAGGCGGGATCCCGTGCTGGCCGCGCATGTGGCCGCGGCCGAAGCCGACGCCTGCTACGAGAACCTGTGCCTGCTCTATGTCGCCATGACCCGGGCCAAGCGGGCGCTCTACCTGGTCACGGAGCCTGTCGGGAAGTCGAAGTCCCACAATTTTCCCCGGCTGCTCCTGGAGACGCTCGGCGAGAGCTGGTCCGTGGGGGATCCGGATTGGTATTCGGGGATCCGGCCGCCGCCGGTCCCAGGAGAGGCCGAGGGTGCCGGCACACCCCGGGCCGATATGCCAATGGCGCGCGCGCCGCGGCGGCCCGCGAGGCGCCCGTCCGCGGTGGGCGCAGGGGTACAGGTGGGCGCAGCCGCCCTTTTTGCCCTCGAGCCTGTGACGGCGGCCCGTTTTGGCGCGGCGGTCCACGCGCTCCTCTCGGAAGTGGAGTGGTGCGAAGAGCCCGAGGATGCGGACCGCATCGAGGCGGCGTGGCGGGGCAGGGGTGCGATGCCGGCTGCAGTCTCCGCGGCGGCTGCATGCCTCCGGGCTCCCGCCCTCGTGCGGATCTGGGCGCGGCCGGCCGGGCGCGCCGAGGCGTGGCGCGAGCGCTCGTTCGAGGCCGTGCTCGATGGCGCCTGGGTGACGGGCGTGTTCGACCGCGTGGTCGTCGAGCGCGACGGCGACGGGCGCGCCCGCGTGGCACGGGTCTTCGACTTCAAGACCGACCGGGTTTCAACCCCGGCCGGGCTTGCCGCGGCGGCCGAGACCCACCGGGGCCAGTTGGAGCTATACCGCCGTGCGGCGGCGGTGCTCACGGGCCTGTCCCCGGACTTGGTTTCAGCGGAAATCGTGTTCACGCATCCGCTGCGGACGGAGGCCCCGGTTTTTTAGTCGCCGCCTTTTCCGCGCTCTTCTGCAGCTTGTAGCGGCTCTCGGCTTCCTTCTCCTGCAGCTTGCGATGCTCCTCGAGGGCGCGCATCGCGATCTTCAGTCCATCGCCGGGGTGCGCGGCCCGAAGGCATTCCGCGAAGGTTCGCACGCCGAACCCCGCAGCCTCCACTTGGCGGCGTGCCAGGCCAGCCTGCACCGCCGCGGAGGGCCCCGCCATGCCGCCAAGGTTGGGTCCTCTCCCGACGGGGGCCGCGGCCGGCGCTCCCTTGGAGGCCGAGAGGCGCCCCAGCGGCGGGGTCCGCCCGGGAACGGTCCGTTCCGAAGCTCCCTCGCGCCGTTGGACAGAGAGGACGGGTTCCGGCTGGATCGGGCCGGCCCGCCCCCCGGCGCCTCCGGCGAAGCGCGGGCCCGCGCCGAGCAGCGTGCCCGCAAGGCTGCTCCCGCCGACGGCCGTCGTGGCGAGCGCCGTCGCGGCTCCGGCGATCAGCCCTGTCGCGAAGGTCGACAGGAACGCCCCGCCGACACCCGCCCCCTTCAGGAAAACCGCGACGAGTTTTGGGGTCTTCAGGGCGGCATAGATCGCAAGGAAGGCGTAGGCCACGAGGTAGCAGAACATGACCAGCACGATGGTTTCACCTCCGCTGCCCACCGCCGCGACCGCGCTGGCCGTAAGGTAGGCCGCGCCGCCGGCCGCCTGCAGGGTGCCGCCCGCGCCGGTGGCAAGGGGCCCGAAGATCACGTAGTTGAGGACCAGGCCCATCAGCGCGTCCACAAACAGCATCACGAATTGGTAGGCGGGGGCCGCAAGGGCCAAAGCGAAGAGGGATCGAAGGACGCCGAAGAAGGCCTCCTCGGTCGCCGGCAGCAGCCAAAGCGGCATCGCAAGGACCAGCACAAAGAGATCGATCTCGATCAGCACCTTGGTCGCCGCCGTGAAGAAGAAGGCGAGGATCCGCGTGAGCGTGAGGCCGATTGCGCGGCCGAGCCAGTCGACCGCGGCCCGAAGGTCCGTCAGGAAACCGGTTGCCGCGGCCGCCGCCTGTTCGACCTTTTCGGAGAACCAAACCTGGGCGCGCTGCGCCAGGGTCGGCGAGGCGCCGAGGACGGGCAGGACCTGCGAGTCCAGATATGCCAGCGCGTCCGCCGCCACGTTCCTCGAGTAGGCCTGGCGCGCGGCCTCAAACTGGGCGCTGCTGGAGGGTGTGTTGGGGAGCCCGAGTGCCTGGGCCGCCTGGGCGTCGTCCTCCGCAAGTGCCGTGGAAAGCAGCCCCACGGAGGTGGAGCCGCCGGGCGGATAGGCGACGGTGAGCCCGCCGGTTCCAGAGGAGGGAAGCGCTCCAAGGTCGGCAATCATCTGGCTGAAATTCTGGACGACGTTCCGCCCCACGTAGGCCGCAACGCGGTCGTCGGGCGTCTGGCCGTTTGTCCAGACGCCAGGGTCGAGCACGGGCAGCTGCCCCGGCAGGTTCTGGGCGGCGAGGGCCGGATTGATGGCTCCCGCCATGGCGTTGTACCAGGTGCCGACCTGGACCATCTCGTCGCGGGACGCCCGTCCGGGGTAGAGGGCCATGGTGCGGCGCGCGGCGGCGGAGCGGATCGCCTCGATCCGGGCCTGGGCCAGGGTCAGCGTCCCGAGGCTCCCGGTCTGGAAGAGCCGGGCCATCGACTGCGCCGCCATGGCCTGGATTCCCTGCGAGGCAATGCTGTTGACCGTCATCAGGACGGCGTAGAGCAGGGGCAGGTTGCCCACGATGAGGATTCCCGCGGCCAGCCGGAAATACACCTGGGCGAGCGAGTCCAGCGGATACCGGCCCCGGACCGTGTGCCGGATGGCGTTCTGCATCGCAAGCACGGTCATGACCCCCAGGAAAACCACGATGGCGCTCCAGTAGAGCTCGTGAAACGCGCCGGAAGCCAGGAGTTGGAAGGGATTGAAACCCAGGTAGGCCAGGGACGGCCCGCCGCCGCTCGCGCGGTAGGCGCCGGCGAACTGAGCGATGCTGTCCGTCCCTCCCGTTGCCCCGACGCCAATCGCCTGGTCCAGCTGCGCCTGGGAGTCGATGAGGCCGGCCGAAACGGTCGTGCCGCCAAGCGCCGTCACGGAGGGGCGTCCAGGCGCATTTCCCCCGCGTCGCGGAGGGCGTCGCCCTGCTCCGCAAGGATCCTGCCTTGGGCGCCCGCGGCCCGGACGGACACCTCGGCGGCGTCGGCGTTCTGGGCGGCCGACTCGAGAAGGATAGCGTTGGTGGAGGCGCTGAGCTGCGCCTGGGCGTGCTGCTGGTCGAGCAGGGTCTGGGCTCCGCCGGCCCGGTTGCCGGCGTCCTGGCTCGACGCAGCCAGGCCCTCCAGGTTGACGCGCCGCTGCCGCGCGTTGCCGAGCCAGTCGCCGGCGAGAAGGCCGGAAAAATCGGCGGCGGCCGCGGCGCCGAGGCTGCCTTGATCCTCGGGCGATCGCGCGGCAAACCACTGGGCGTACGCGACGGCAGGCTGCGGGAGCCCCGCCGATTGGCCGAGGCGCTCGATGGCGGGACGGACAAGGATGTCCCGGTAAAAGCCGGTGGGGTTCTCCACCGCCTGGATCCAGGAGGAGAGCGGGACCCCCATGAAGGCGTCGAGGAGCCCGTTTGCGTCGAACAGCGAGCCCAGGTCCGCCGACTCGAGGCCCGGGACGGACCGCACGGCCCGCTCCAACTGGGCGGGCGAGGTGCCGAGCCCGTACGGGGCGGTCTCAACGGCGTTGCCCAGGGCGGCGGTCAGCTGCACGAGCTGGTCGAACTGCCGGGTCGACACGCCCAGGATCGTTCCCAGGCGGTCGAATTCCTGCTGGGTTTCGCGGAGCACGTTGATCGTCTGGGCCGTGTTCGTCGGGTCGAAGACAATGTCGCCCGCGCCGAAGAGGGCCCGGGCGGGCGCCGGCCATGCGAGAAGGACGGCGAGCGCCGATGCTCCCGTGAGGCTGAGTCGGGGTAGGGGCTTCATCGGTCCGGCTCGGCGAGCGACGGATCCGGGGCGACCCGGGGCCCGAAGCGGATCCCGGAGTACACGCCTGCGGGGTATTCGAGGAGCGAAGGGGCGGCGGGCCGCGACCCATCCCCGGCGGCGGACAGCGTTCGATCATACCAGTAGGCCTGCATCACCTTGAGCCGCTCCTCCCTGCGCGCCTGCTCGACGGCCCCGCCCCGGGGTTCGGCCGGCGGCGCGGCCGGCGCGGTGGCGGCGCAACCCCCCGCGGGGAGCGCGCACAGGAGGGCGAGGAACCACGGGCGCATGGCGGTCACGGCCGCGGCTCCGTCCGCGAGGAAAGGATCCCGCGAGGGTGGGCGCGCGCGAACGCCCGCACGGCGTCCGGCCGCGACAGGCCCCCCTGCATGAGCCTCTGCAGCTCACGGCGGTCCTCCGGGGAGTTCGACGTGCACGCGTACTTGAGCGGGGTGGAGGCGCTCACCAGGTGGAGGGTCCGCTGCCCGTGCGGGGTCTTCTGCACCAGGAGAAACTCGGCGTGGCTCCCAGGGACTGTATTGACAGAATGGATATGCTCGAGCTCCCGGTCGGAGAGGTTCTTCTCCCGGGCCAGGACGCGGGCCTTGTCCTGGTTGTCCTGCTTGAGGACGAACAGGTTGTCGGCCGCGCCCACGAACGCGTTGCGGGCCCTGCCGTCCACCAGGAAGTCCTCGAGGCCCTGGGAGATCGCGCAGACGGCGACGCCGGTCTTCCGCAGGGTCCGGAAGCAGTACTCCATGAACTCCGCCGTCGCCTCGTCCCTCAGCATGATTCCCGCCTCGTCGAAGGTGAGGAACTTGGGGTCGCCCCCGGGCTGCAGCGACAGTCCGGACACCGCGCCCACGATGGAATTGAAGATCACCCTGGCCAGGTCCGCGTCGCGCAGGTCGCCCATGACGCGCTTGAGGTCGAAGACCACGACCTCGGCCGAGAGGTCCACCTGGCTTGGGCCGTCGAACAGGTTGGCCAGGGATCCGTCCCCGCACCAGGGGGAGAGCCTGTGGGCCATCACGGCCCCGCGCCCGTCGCGCGCCAGCACGGCCCGCACGTCGCCCAACTGGACGGGCTGGCGAAGGTCGCGGAAGTAGGCCCGCCGCAGCGCCTCCTCGAGCACGACCAGGTCGTCGCCCGAAAGGCGCCGGCCCCGCTCCATAGCCAGGCACTCTAGCCAGAGGGCGCGCGAGCGCAGGACCTCCGGGTCGGGCACGGTGCCGGGGGGCAGCCAGAGCGGATTGATCCGGTTCGCCCGGCTGTTCAGGTTGTAGTCGACGTAGGTGCCGCCGCTTGCCTCGCAAAAGTTGGCGAAGGACCCGCCGAGGTCGATGATCACGGCCCGCGCGCGGCGCCGGCGCATGGCGATCAGGATTTCGTCCTCGAGGGCGGACTTCCCCGAGCCCGTTCCGCCCACGATCAGCCGGTGCGGGTTCGCAAACAGGCTCTCGTCCGGGACGATCCAGTTGAAGAGGCTCCGGGAGGCCGTCTGGCAGAGCGCGCCGATCGCCTTGCCGGGCGGCAGGTTGGTCGGCTGGCCGAAGAGAGGCAGGAGGCGCACGAGGTGGCGGGTCGAGTAGTCGAGGAGGCGAAAGCGGTCCTTGTCCTGGGTCCAAAAGGGCTGCATGGCCCGCCAGTAGGGCCAGAGGGCCCGCTTTTCGTGGAGGAACACCATGTCGCGGGACCGGGCCAGTGACATCGCCATGGCGATCTGCTCGCGCAGGTCGGCCGGCCGGGGCGCCCAGAGGTGGAGGTAACAGGCCGCGCGCCAGGTCCCCTCCGAGTTTGCGCCCATCTCCTCAAGTTCCCGGGCCAGCTGGTCCGTGGCTGCGCGCTCGGAGGGGTCGTCGGCGGTTTCCGCGCTCGACTGCCGCTGCCGGAGCGCCGTCCTGAGGCGCTGCATCCTCTTGATCCGGTCGCCGCGCTCCGCGTTGACGACGAGCTCTGCGCGCATCATCCCGCATACGAGAAGCAGCTCGTCAAAGACGGGCCGGCCCATGTCCTCGGGAGGCTCATACAGCGTGAGGATGGCGTGATGCCAGCCGTCGAGTTCCGCCATCCCCGCCGGCACGGAGGCGCCCGAGGGGTCCCAGCGGAAGTCGCTGTGCACGAATCGCTCGGTGAGCGGCAGGCGGGGATCGGGCCGGTAGGAGCGCGGGCCGGCTCCGGCCTCGAACTGCCGTGGGTTCCACCGCTGGAAGAACAGGCGGAGGACCGCGTCGTTGTCGAGGGCCTCCGGTGACCACCCCATGCGCCCCAGGATTTCGGAGAGGGCCCGGGCCTGCGTGAGCACCTCTGCGGTGGCCGCCGCGAACTCCTCCCGCTCATACCGGAACCTTTCGCGGGCATCCGCGAAGAAGCTGTGCGCCCATTCGATCGGGCCGGGGCGCCCCGGCCTGCGGGCGGCGACGAGACGCCGCACGGCCCCGTCATTCCACGGCAGCTTCCGGACCAGCAGCAGGTACACCTCGATCCAGCGGAGGTGCCCCTCGCGGAGAAGCCCGAGCAGGTTTTCCTGCTGTTCGCGCTGGACCTCGCCTACCAGGCCCTGGGAAAAGCCGGTTTCTGCGAGGCGGGATGCAAGCTCCGAGGAGCGGGAGTGCTGGGTCCAGATGACCTGGAGGTCAAAGTGGTCCGGCAGGGCGTTGCAGAAGCCGGCGAGGGCGAGATAGATGCCCTCCTGGTCCCCGTCGGAGAGCGTGCGGGAGTAAGGCGGATCGAGGCGAAACCCGTACCCCAGAGACCGGTCCTTGTTGATGACGAGCCCCCGCTCGAGCGCGAGCGGCGAGAGCTCATGGTCGAACGTGCGGCCGTTCAGCTCATTCGTCCGTTGGAATTTCCTGGCTGGTCTTGCGAACATGGGGGAGTGGGCGCCATCCGGAGTCGGGCTCGGCCCTTCCCGGGCGCAGAAGGCGGGGCAGTACGAGCGATCGAAAGAGGTGGGCGTCGTTGCCCGGCGGCCTGCCGAGGCGGAAGGCCGCAAGGTAGGCGGGATAGCCGGCGAGAAGGGCGACCATGCCGGCGTTGCTGTCGAGAATGAGTATGTTGAGCGCGAGACCGAGAATCAGGGTCCCGAAGTCGCCTGGGGTGAACACTCCCCACAGGTAGATGGAGCGCGAAAGCTGGCGGTGGTAACGGGCGACCTGCATGGCTCACGGGTTTCGCTCCAGCAGGGTCAGGGATTCATCCAGGGCGGCGAGGATCCGACGCAGGTCCGCGGCGCTCCACTCCTGGCGACGGCCGAGCTCGACCGCCTCGCCATAGGCCTCCCGCAGGAGCTTCACCGCGTCCCGGCGGTCGGTGCAGGCCGCCGGATAGTAGACGTAGATGGGAAGCGACACCCGCACCTCCGAGCCTGCGACCTCAAAGACGACGGGCTTCCTGACATCGAGGGAACGCAGTTCGTAGCCCGGGATCCTCAGCGGCAGCACCGGGTCGTCCGGTGTCGGTGCAGCCGCAGAACCGGAGGCGACAACCAGCAAACCGAGCAGGCGGAGGCAAAGGCGCATGCCTCCATAATAACAAGCGCCGACCCCACCCAGGGCGCGGCGGCGAACCCCTCAGGGTACCGGATGCTCCGGCGGCTCCCCGCCCTCGCGGTCGGAGGCAGCCAGCGCACGCTGGCGCTTGATCTCGCGCAGGGTCGGCAGGCCGATGCTGTAGGCGAGAACGATCCAAATCGGCGCCGTGACGGCCCAGCCCAGGAGCGCATGGAGGAGGACGCCGTTGAAGAGGTGGACGAAGTGCCTGGGATCCTCCCAGAGCATCGTCTCAAGGGCATGGAAGCCCACCTTGACGTGCTGGGTGCCGGTGAGGAGATCCCCGACCCGGATGAAGATGAAGAAGAGCGCCACGTGGATGGGCGTGAGGAGCCCGTTGACCACCTGGATGATCGGCTGGTTCAACTTCAGAAAGATGCCGACAAAAAGGCAGAGGAGCGTGGTCGTGCCCGGAATCGGAAAGACGCCGCAGGCGCTTCCGATCGCCAGCGTGAGGGCGATCTTCTCCGGGGAGATTCCCTGGGTCATCTGCCTGACCACCGGCTCGACGACCCGGCGCTGCCAGAAGGTGCGCGGGGCCTCGGGGAGGGGTTTGATGGGCAGGGAGGGCATGGACTAAACCACAAGAAATAAACAAGCGCCGGACCGGGCACAAGAAGCATTCGAGCGGCTCCCGGCCGGGAATTGCGTTGATCGCGGGTGCCGACTTTCGAAGTGTCTGCGGCTTCCGCCGTGCCCCTGCCGCACTTCCTACGCTCCCTCGCCTCGCGCAACTACCGGCTCTATTTCCTGGGCCAGTGCGTGTCGCTCATGGGCAACTGGATGACGGCCACCGCCGCCTCGTGGCTGGCGTACACGCTCACGGGCAGCCCGTTCATTGTCGGGCTCGTGGGGTTCGCCAACCAGATTCCCGTCTTTGTCCTGGCCCCGTTTGCCGGCGTGTGGATCGACCGCATGGACACCCTGAGGCTCCTGCGCATCACCCAGGTGCTCGCCATGCTCCAGTCCGCGGCGCTGGCCGCCTTCGCGCTCTCGGGGCACATGACCCCCACGGCACTGATCTCGCTCGCCTTCATGCAGGGCCTTGTCAACGCCGTGGACTGGCCGGCGAGGCAGGCCTTCACGTTCCGCCTCGCCGATGAAAAGGCGCCGCTGGAAAACGTGATCGCCCTCAATTCCATCACCTTCAACCTGGCGAGGCTCGTGGGGCCGGCGGTCGCCGGCTTCATCATCGCGGCCGTCGGCCCCGGCGGCTGCTTTGCCGTCGACGCGGTGAGCTACCTTGCGGTGCTGGCGGCCCTGCGCGCCGTCAGGCTCCAGCCGGCCGCCCTGCATGCCAGCAGGGGCCGCCCGCTGGAGGAGCTGCGCGAGGGCGTGCGCTACGCCTGGCATCACCCGATGATCCGGCGCGTCCTCCTGCTGGTTCCCGTGATCGGCCTCGCCGGGTTCGGCCACAGCATCCTGGCTCCGGTCTTCGCAAGCGAAGTCTTCCACGGGGGCCCGAGGACCCTCGGATTCCTGCTCGCGGCCACGGGCGCCGGAGCCCTGGTGACCGGCGTCTTCCTCGGCTCGCGCAGGTCGCCGAAGGGGCTTGCGGGGCTTCCGGTGCTGGGCTCGGTCATCGGGGGCGCCGGCCTCTGCCTGCTCGCTGTCCCGGCGGGTGAGGCGATGGGGCTTCTTTGCTTTGCCGCGGCGGGCATGGGCGGAGTCCTCGTAATGGTCGCATCCAACACCCTCCTGCAGACGCTCGTGGAGGACGAGAAGCGGGGCCGGGTGCTCGGGCTCATGACCATGGGCCAGAGTTTTTTCCCGATCGGAAGCCTGCTGGTGGGCGCCTTGGCGGAGGGAGTCGGCCCCAGGCTCGCGATTCTAGCATGCGGGGCGGTCTGCCTGTGCGCGGCGCTGGTGTTCTACAAGGGAGAAGGCAGCCGAGCTGTTCGAGCCTCGTAGGTCAGCGAGCTTGCTCGCGCTCCAGGAAGGCGCGAGCAAGCTCGCTGACCTACAATGGACCAGACCCATAGCTCCTTGGCGCGCCGCCCGTCCCTACCTCGAACCGGTGGTCAGTATGAAAATGACAAGGGCGCCCCCGTTGCCAGGGACGCCCTTGGTTGTTGGCTTACTTAGTTGCTGGCGTAGGCCGTCCCCTCCGGGGCGTTGTCAACGATCCGCACCGGCAGCTCGACTTTCGTCGCTACCGGGGCGCCCTTGACTTGCGCCGGGGCGAATTCCCACTGGGTCACCGCTGCCACGACGGCGTCCGAGAGCGTCTCGTCCGGTGAGGACTCCACGGTGATCTCGGTTGCCTTGCCCGTCGCGTCCACGAGGAACTCGAGCTTCACGGTCTGGCCGGCAAACGCCGCGTCGACCCGTGGTGACACCACCACGAGCGGCACGGGAATACCGGGTCCTTTCCGGGAGGACTCGATGTAGGCTTGCTCAGGCGTCTTCGCCGATGCGGCGAAGGGCGTGAGCCCGCCCAGGCTCAGCAGGATTGCGAGTTTGCTTACGACTTGTGCTTTCATGTTTATAATCTCCGCACTGGGGCCGGAGAGTTTTGCTTTCTCTTTTGTGGGTTGGCGCCTGGACGAAGCCGGCGCGGAGCGCCGGCGCCGTTCTGGCGTTTTGGCACCGCGTGAGCGGGGCCAAAATCAGGGTCTGGGGTTCAAGGAAACAGCCAACCCTTCGGAGGCGCGAAACTCGCCGCGCGCGCACCGAAATTATCCATGGGGCCGAACCGTCGCCGACCCGCATGCACCCCGCGCCGCCGCAGCGGAACCGGGGTGAAAGTCAAAGAACCTTTGGGGAGTTCCTTGAAAGCAATGTCTGACGGTACATGTCATGCATCGTTTAGCAAGTATCGTGCCGTGCCGGGCAAACCCTTGACAGGGACGGAGGCAATCAAATGCGTCACAGTCTGCGAATGGCCCAGGGGGTTGCCCGGACGGGCGAGCCGCCCGTCCCTACCTTGGAGATGCCTTTTGCGTTTGCGGGTTGGTCCGCGCGCGGTCATACCGGGCCTGAACCCACCTTCCCGATGAACATCAAACTCTTCCTCCGCACGGTCGTATTCCTGGCGATCCTCTTTGTCATGCTCTACGTCGGCATGAACAACCTCCAGTCCATCAAGTTTTCGTTCCCCCTCGCGTGGGACAAGGCCGTCGAGCAGCCTGCGGCGCTGATCTACTTCGGGATCTTTGCCGTCGGCGTGCTTGCCGGCGTGGTCCTGGGCTCGGGCGGCGGCAAGAAGGACAACGGCGGCAAGGGCCGCTAAACGGCCGCCTCGAGCTCGGTCAGCCTGGTGGCTTCCCGCTCCCAGTCCGCCGTCGCTGCCTGCAATTGGTCGACCACGGCGCTGAGCTCGCGGTTGAGCTGCTGCGCCCGTCCGGGCTCCTTGTAGGTCTCGGGGGCCTCCAATTCCGCGGTGAGTTCGCCCTGCTTGGCCTCGAGCTCGGACACCCGCTGCTCGAGGTGGCCGACCTCCGTGCGGAGTTTCTTGGCCGCCGCACGCCGCTCGGCCTCGAGGCGCTTGGAGTCTTTGTCGCCGGCCTTGGGCGCAGCCTCGCCCGCGCGGGAGGCCGGGGTGGCCTGCGCGGGACGGGCGTCGGCGAACCCCGCGGTGAGTGCGGCCCGCTCGTTCGTGGCCTTGGACTTGTCGAGGTAGTAGTCGTAGTCCCCGGCGTACGGCGTCAGGCGGCCTGAGTGCACGTGCAGCACCGTCTGGGCGATCGCGCGGATGAAATAGACGTCGTGGCTGATGAAGATCAGCGTGCCCGTGTAGGCCTGGAGGGCCCGGACCAGCGCGTCGATCGAGGGGATGTCGAGGTGGGTCGTCGGCTCGTCCATCAGGAGAAAGTTCGGCGGCGCGAGAAGCAGCTTCGCGAGCGAGAGACGGGACTTCTCGCCGCCGGAGAGGACGGAGACCTTCTTCTGCACGTCGTCCTTGCGGAACAGGAATCCACCCAGGATGGCGCGCGCCGTCTGCTCGGTCACCTCCCGGTTGACGTTGCGCATCTCCATCGCCTCGGCCATGACCGTCCGGCTTGCGTCGAGGTTGTCCAGGCGGTTCTGGGCGAAGTAGCCGGGGACGACGTTGCTGCCGAGTTCGCGCGTGCCGCCCTGGATGGGGATGATGCCGGCGAGGATCTTCAGCAGGGTGGACTTTCCGGCGCCGTTCGGGCCGACCAGCACCATGCGCTGGCCCCGCTCGGCCGTGAAATTCAGGTCGCGGTAGACCACATGGTCGCCGTAGGCCTGCTGGACGTGCTCCAGCGTGGCCACCCGCAGGCCGGAGCGCGCGGTTTCCGGGAACTTGAAATGGATCTTCTTCAGGTCCTCCATCGGCTCCTCGACCGCGACCTCCTTCAGGCGCTCGATCTGCTTCTCCTTGGACTTCGCGCGCGAGGCGAGCGAGGCCTTGGCCCCGAACCGATCGACGAAGCGCTGGAGATGCGCGATCTCCCGCTGCTGGGTCTTGAAGGACGCGGCCTGCTGAGCCTTCCGCGCCTCCTTCTCTTGAAGGTGGTCGTCGTAATTGCCCGTGTAGCGGTTCAGGGCGCCGCCCCGAAGCTCGAGGATGCCGTTGCACAGCGCGTTCAGGAAGGCGCGGTCGTGGGAGATCACGAGGAGGCCGCCGGGGTACCGGATAAGGTAGTCCTGGAACCACAGCAGGGCCTCCAGATCCAAGTGATTGGTGGGCTCGTCGAGCAGGAGGAGCGACGGCTCGCTCACAAGGAGCCGGGCGAGATGGGCCCGCATCACCCATCCCCCGGAGAAGGATTTGCCGACGCGGTCGGCGTCGCCCTCGCGGAACCCCAGCCCGGCGAGGATGATCTTGGCGCGCGGCTCGAGCGTGTAGTCGATGTCGTGGTCGTCGTCGTTCTCGGGAACGAGCTTCTGGCCGCTCGTGGCGATCTGGAGGATCGTCTCGTCTCCGAGCGGCATGCTTTCCTGGGGCAGGAAGCCGAAGTCGGCCCCGCGCTCCCACGTGATCGTGCCCTCGTCGGGAGCCTCCTCGCCCAGGATCAGGTTGAAGAGGGTCGACTTGCCCGCCCCGTTGGGCCCGACCAGGCCGAACCGGTCCGTTCGCGCGACAAAAAGCGACACGTCCTCAAAGAGGGTGCGCGTGCCATAGGACTTGGAAACGCCGGCGAGGGTCAGCATGGAAACCCGCCAGCAAAGCGCCGCCGGCCCCCGGAGGCGATACCTTTATGGTCTAATCCGCGAAGTCGGCCAGCCGGGCGTCGACGGTGGCCGCCACGGGCTTGCCGTTGTCCAATGCCGGATAGAAACGCAGCTTCTTCCAGATCTCCTGGGTGTAGTGCGAGATGCCGGCCGGCGCCGAGCTGGAGACGTCCATGACCTGGCCCTGCTTGCTGACGGTGACCTTGAAGCTCTGGTTCAGCTGGGCTGCGTCGACATCGTCCCGCAGGCGGGCGGGTGCGGAGTCGTGCATGGGGGCCGGCTGCAGGGTCTGCCCCTTGTGGTCGAGGAGGTACTGGATATCGGCATACTCGAGGACCTGGGTCTTCGTGAGAGACATCCTCTTTGCGGATGCGGTCGTGGGCACCTCATGCCCTGCGTTGTAAAGATGCACCTGGCACGTCCCCAGGGCGAATCCCGGGGGAAGCCCGGCCTGCATCACATGGACCTTGATCGGTTCCCGGTAGATGGGCTGCAGGGGCTTGATAAGGATCCAGCGCTGGGCCTCCTTCGAGTCCTCCTTCTCGCGAAATTCCGTGACGAGGACGACATAGGGCGCTTCCAATTCCACTGGCGACGACACCTCAAAGGTGACATCGACCGCGTCGAAGAGCTTCTTGTCCAGGTCCTCCTGCATCTTCCTCTCGTAGAAGCTGGCGTCACCCATGTCTCCCGACTCGCCGTTTACGTAGTTGTTGAGCGCCGCCTCGTCCCTGATGATGCCCCCGGCCGCGCCGGTGTTGGGCACCGCCACAGCGTTGGGGCCCGCCCCGGACATCTGCTTTCCGGAGTTGAACATGGCGTCCATGGTGATGTTCGTCGTCAGGTTGGACTCCTGGTCGTACATATAACCGGAGACGGCGTTCTGGCGTTTGCTCCATATCTTCCGCGGATCGTTGGCCGGCGTGTAGACCCGGTCGCTCACGAAGTGGTCCACGGATACGGGCAAACCGGCGACCTTGGGCTCGAGCTTCAGCTGGTACTGCTTGATGTCGACGAACGGGACCTCCTTCAGCTGGCCGTTCACCCGGATGACGGCGTCGTCGCCCGCCCTGTCGAGGATCCTGTAGTAGCCAGTATCCCCTGGGATTCCATCCTGGATCTCCAGGTTGAGGCCCATGAAGAGCGTGTGATCCTTGGGCTCGGCTCCGGCCGGGGGGGTATCTGCGCGGAGCGCGGGAAGAAACGACAGAGACAGGGCCGCCAACACCCCGAAAAGCCGGGAGCTATTGCAAGGTTGGGTTGTTTTCATGTTCGGGCACGAGGGTCTTAAGTTTGATCAGATAGTCCTGAAGGGCACTCGACTTCTGGAGGGTGAGCGCCTTCTCGATGTATTCTATGCTTTTGTCGTAGTTGCGGGACTGGAGTGAGAGATTGGAGAGTTCGAGGCAGGCCGAGTAGGAAGTGTCGGGCAGGCGGTAGGCCTGCTCAAACGTGAAGGTCGCCCGCGGGACGTCGCCCTGCTTGCGGTACACCTGGCCCAGGCGCAGCAGTGCCTTTCCGTTCAGGGGATCCATCCTCAACAGCTCTCCGATTGCCTTCTGGGCCTCGGGCCACTGCTCCCTGGCCGCCAGCATGTCGATCTTCGTCTCCAACCAAATGGTCTTGGACCCCGGAGGCAGGTTTGCCGCCATCGACTGGAGGACAGCCTCCGCCTGGTCGAACCGGCCCTCCGCGATGAGTCCCTGAGCGTACGTGGCCGCCCTCTTTGCTCCCAGCTTTGGGTCGCGGGCCATGGCCTTCTCATAGGTGGCCGTTGCCTCCGGATAAAACCTCTGTTCTGCGTACAAATCTCCGAGCAGGAGCAGACCGTCCTCGTCAATGATGTTCATGGAGGAGGCCGTCTCCAGGACGGCAACGGCCTCCACTTTTTCGTCCTGCGAAAGGAGCAGGTTGGCATACAGAAGCCAGCTCCCGCCATCCTGCGGCTTGAGCTGGATCAACCGCTTTGCCAGGGGCTCCGCCCTGGCGTACTGCTTGCTCTGTTGATAAATGGCGACCAGACCCTGGACCCAGTCTGTGTTCTCGGGGGCGAGGGCCAGGGCCTGAAGGTAGGCCATCTCAGCCGCCACGGGGTCGCCCTCCCGGGCCAGGCAGTAGCCCATGAGCCCAAAGGTGCCTGCGTCGCGGTCGCCTAGGGCGACCGCCTTTGCAAGAGCGGTGGTCGCCTCCGGGTAACGCTGCGCGGAGTAATATAGGATGCCGAGATTCGACCAGGCACGGAGAAAGTCCGGGTACTTCTTGATGGCCGCGCGGTAGTGCATGTCGGCATCGTCCCTGCGCCCATTGTTGAAGTAGATGTTCGCCAGGGCAAAGTCGAACGCGGGGCTCACCGGCTGGTCGCCGGTCATCATGTTCTCGAGCAGCTGCATGGCGAAGTCCGGCTGTGTGGGCACGAGAAGAACCACCCTCTGGTAGAGCGCGTCCTCCTCCTCGGTCATCTCCGGCTCGCGTTCCTTGAGGAAGCTGTACGACTCGTTGATGATCCGCTTTGCATCGACCTTGGGGATGGTGATGGGAATCAGCGTCTTCCCAGTCCCGGAGGACTGCTCGACACTTTGTCGCTCCGCATACTGCTCGAGCGGGGTTGCGTCCTGGGCGCGTCCCCAAGGCTGGAGGGCAAGGAGCAGGGCAACGGAGACGGCAAAAGTGCAAAGCTTCATGGGTCCACCTCGAACGGGTTGGATTGCGGGCTCTTGACGTAGATTTCCTGCTGCACCCAGCACCGGACCTTTCGGCCCTTCCTGATGGCGGGAGTGAACTGCGACGTTCGGACCACATCCGTCACCAGTTCGTCGAAAGTCGGCTCCACGGGACGCTCAATGTGCAGGTTTTCAACCGTGCCATCCGTGTTGACGACCCAAATCAGCGTGATCCGGGGATCCTTGATGGTCCTGTACAGCGAGGCGGGAACGTGGAGCTCTTTGCGCCAGAGGAGCGCCGGCTTCTGGTCGACCTGGGTCGGCTCCCAGATGTGATTTGCGTTGAATTCCAAGTCTGCGCGCATCACGTGCGGGGTGAATTCCGTCGGTATCACGGGCACGGCCCTGATGATCGGCGCGGCCACGGCGTCCAACGCCACCGGAACAGCCTCAATCCGAACCGTGCTGTTCGCCGGGGAGGTGTCCAGCTGGATCGCATTGGGTGCGGGCCCGCTTACCTCGTAGCGCTGCTCCGTCGGGGGCGGAGGAGGCGGAGTGGAAGGCAGGGCTATGGACATGATGTCGTCCATGGGCGGGGAGGGCCTGTCCAGTCCGAGGCGTCGGGAATGGGCGATCCCAAGAAAGATCACCGAGCTGACCGCCACCCCAGCCGCGAGGCTGAACACCCTCCAAACCAGGGTCGTTGTGCGGACCTGGAGGCCGGAATCGAGGGCGACGGCAGAGGCCGGGTGCATGGCGTCAGGGGTTCTCGGACCGGGCGGTCGCGAACAGGATGTGGTCGATGCCGGCGTGCTTGGCCTCCGCGTACACGGCCGCGAATTCCCCGTGGGTGGATGCCCGGTCCGCGCGGATGATCAGCGGGAGGTCCTGGGTGAACGCGGCCTGCTTCACCAACGGGGCCACTTGGTCGAGCCGGATTTCCTGCCCGTCGAAGAAGATCCGGTTGTCCGCCGAGATCGCGATGAGAAGGAAGTTGCGGTTGGCCCCGATCGTCCCGCCGACGTCGGGCTTCTCGACCTCGATGCCCGGGTCGGCCACGAAGACGCTGCTCACGATGAGGAAGATCACCAGCACCAGCACGCAATCCACCATGGGCGTCATGTCGATGTGGCCGCCCTCGTGGCGAGAGGTGTTCTGGGAAGGCCGTGGCATGGGCGATCCTCAGGCCGGCTGCATGACCCGGCCCTCGGCCACGACGAGGGAGTGGATTGCCTTCAGCATCTGGCGCTGGGCGAAGTAGAGGACGAGGATGGCTGGGATCGCCACGCCAAGCCCCGCCTCAGTGCTCACCAGGGCGATGGAAATCCCATGGGTAAGGCCTTCCACGGACTTCTTGCCCGCGTCCATGGCCAGGTTGTCAAAGGTGTTGATCATGCCGATGACCGTTCCCAGAAGGCCGAGGAGCGGCG
>Ga0302320_10000936_pt1 | contig 69901 bp, 58 predicted proteins | sample Bog_T0_3_FD_202130 | JGI IMG/M metagenome (GOLD analysis project Ga0302320, IMG submission 202130) | Peat permafrost microbial communities from Stordalen Mire near Abisko, Sweden - Bog_T0_3 | ecosystem: Environmental > Terrestrial > Soil > Wetlands > Peat | place: Sweden: Abisko, Stordalen Mire... | reverse complement strand
TTTTTTACCTGCACCCGTTGGATTCGCCGTTTTTTGTTGGTTGGACATAGATGAAAGCCTTTGTTTATGCGGCTTTATTGTATGTCACTAACTCCAGCTTGTGAAGTTTATTTGGGAAATATGGGTTAATATGAAAAACTTGAATAAACGGAACAAGAAGCACTAGCTCCACATTTTGAAATAATCAGTGTATGGGATGGTGCGCCACTAGAGTCGCCGCTTTCAAAGGTAGTGCTAGGGAAATTATTCCAATTAGCGCCATCTATACTCCATTGATTGGTAATGCTAACAAATGCGTATCCACTTCCGTTCGTCGGGTTATAAATTCCAAGTTGACTTACCAAAGATTCATCATAACCTTGGCACAACGTGCCAAGTGGTTGCAACACATAACCGCTTGACGGATTGTCCACCATTCCCCCGTGTGATGAGTTGTTCAATGATTGATAAACGCCGCCAGCTTGCCAGTTAGCGGGTAATTCTTGAATAGAAACAGCGCCAAAATTTACTGACGAAGGAGCGATATAAACGTGAGTTCGCATAGCTATGTATGCGGTGCCGTAAGCATGGTTTGTGTCATAACACACCATGTTTATTGCAGCAGGCTCAAGCACCTTAAAATTCAAAGTTTCTGGGGCGGCGCTTCCAGCTGTGGCGGTGACTGTGGCGTTGCAAGCATTGCTTGGAGCGTTAAACGTGGCTTCATTGTTCGTTAACAACAAGCCGGGACCACTCCACACTGTGTTGGCAGGCATTCCGCCCAAACTCACTTTTTCGCCAACGCCGATGGTCAACCGATCTTTGTTGGTTGGCGTATCAGCCACACAGATGTGAGTCAGCCGATAAGCGCCCGGCCCGGTGCTAATCAGATAAAACGGCACCCCCGTTTGGGTGGTTACGTTCACCGGGGAACCGTTCGCCACTGTTTTGTATGCCAAGCCACTCGTGTCCAGTTGCCCAAGCTGGCCATCGGTGATCTGGTCGAAATCAACGTTTGTGCTGATGGGGTATTCTTCCGTCGCCGTCGCCGGGCCCACAACCAATGCCTGTTGTCCTGCCAAAGCCTGCCCGCCCAGATGAAACAACATTTTCACGCCGGAAGTTTTTTCCCAATGATACGGCCAACTGCCAGTGGCATCCCAACTGTAAGCACCTTCTTCCGGTGCTATTGTCACTGTTCCACCGTAGTTTGTGAATGCAACGCCGATGCTGTTCACATACAGCGTTTTTATAATCGAAAGGTCAGTCCCCAGCCATTGGGTGATGTCCGAACTGAAATAAGTCACCCCGTTTGTGTCTTTGTCCTCGGAATGGGTCGTTATTGTGCCGCCGTTCTGCGCCGACCAGTTGCCCGTGATGTTTTCCAGTTCTTGTCCCCGGCCAATGGTTCCATCCTCGTTATCGAAATCGGTTGTGTCCTTGGAGTCATTCGACCAATGGGCCGAATCCGTCGCCAATTCGTCAGGCTTGTTCACGTTGCTGCTGGCCGTCGGGTCGCCGCCGCCGGGGGAAGGGCATTCAGGTCAAAGCTCGCCACTCCGCCCGCACTCACCGGCACATTGACCGCGCTCCAAGTGCCGTCGCCATAGTTTGTGCCTTGCACGCCGTTGACCCAAACCGAATAAGTGGCCTCGGAAATCAGTCCGCTCACGTTCACCGTGGGCAGCCATAAATCGCCGTCAATGTTGGTCACGGCCAAGGTCATGTCGCTTTTGACAAGGCTGATGTTTGTTTCGCTCGAAAGTCCCGCCGAATTTGTCACCCACAATGTCAATTGGTTTGTCCCCTCGGCCAAGGGCAGGTTCTTCACCCACAAAACGCCCGTCCGTTCCACCAGACCTTGAACGGTGTTCGTGTCGCCGTTTGTGTCCGTAATGGAAGCTGTAATTACCGCGCTGGCATCCTCCGTCCAGCCGCGCAACGTGAAGCTGCTGCCGCAGATTTCCATCCCGTTCGTCGGCCATGTCAGCTTGATTACTGGATTGGTCGCCGTCGAATAATCCAGTGTGTAATTGAAATTCGTCACCGTCACGTTGCCCGCCAAGTCCGTGGCATGGACGGTGATGGTGTTCAGGCCGTTGGTCAGCGGGATGTCGTAGCATTGGAAATAATCCGTCGTGTATTGAAAGCTGTTCGTGTCAAAGAACTGCCCGCCTAAAAGCTGGCCGAATTGGTTTGTCACCACGGCCACGGCGTTGCTCAAATCAAACGTCACGCCCTGCAACGATTCGGGCGAACAGCCCTGCAACTGGATATACGGCACGGCCACCGTGCTGTTGTTCGTGGGGCTGGCAATTAACACGGCTGGCGCAACCCGATCCAGATAAACCTTTGTGCCTATCCAAGTCGCCTGTGAATTGGTGGCCATCCCCTTCAAGCCAAACCAAATTCGGGTCGCACTCTCGTTTGCGACTTTCGGGGATAATGAAGTCAACAGCCTCGCAATCCTGTTGATTGTGTGCCTCAAAAATAACGCGCTGTTTCCCAACCTGCCGGTAAGCATTGCCGCCTTGACGGCCTTGCAGACGGCGTTTCAAAGCGCCATCACGGTGTCATTGCAAGGCGGCAAGATCAACACGGCCTTGAAAAGTGAAGCGCGAGACGCGCTGATCTCGGCCATGCGCCAGCTCGCGGCGTATGTGCAAAGCCTCGCGCCGACCCTGACCCTGTCACAGGTGCTGTCGTCGGGCTTTGACGTGGTGAATGCCAACACCACGCCCTCGCCGTTGATTCAGCCGTTGTTCACGCTGGACAATTCCACCAGCGGACAGTTGGCGGTCTATCTGCAGGCGGTGCCCAATGCCAAGGCGTATCAGGTGCAGTTTTCCACCGGCACGGGTGCGTGGCAGGAGGCGGGCATTTATCCGAACACCAAGGGAATCGTCCTGAAATCTCACGGCGGGAACAGTCTATAATGTGCGCATCCGGGCCATCGGCGGCTCGACGCAGTATAGCGACTGGAGTGCCACGGTGTCGCTGATGGCGACCTGAACCAGGGGGAATTTTGCGGCGGGTTGGAACCCGCCGTAACCGGGCGGGGGTTCATGGTCAAAGGCACAACCTCCGAAAATTGGCCAGCCACGGCCCGGGTCATTGCAAACATCGCCGGAGCGGAAACGTTCCGGCGATGTTTATTTTTAGTATCGCATCAGTTTGATGGGGTGAGGCTGCTGACGAGCCGGCCTTTGCGGGCGGCGGCCTTGTCGGAGAGTGTGGACAACCGGCCAGCCCTGTGACATTCTCCGCGCGTGAACGAAAATCATCAATCCATCCGGCTCGTTCGCGCGGCTTTGCCGTTTTAACACCGGAAAAATTTTATGGAACAAACGCCGCCCGATCCCATTTTGCCAACGCCCGCGTCGTCGCTCGCCGCGCGGCTGACCAACGTGTTCGTCGCGCCGGGCGACTTGTTTGAGGAGGTGAAAGTCAGCGCGCCGACGGTGAGCAACTGGCTGGCGCCGGTTTTGATCCTGGCGGTCACGGGCATCATTTCCACGCTCGTGATTTTTTCGCAGCCGACGGTGATCCAGCAAATCCGCGAGCAGCAGGCGAAGGTGTTCGACCAGCAGGTCAAGGCCGGCAAAATGACGCAGGCGCAGGCCGACCAGGCGAGCGCGGTGGCCGAAAAATTTGCCGGGCCGGCGATGCTCAAAATCACCGGCAGCGTCGGCGCGGTGTTCTCAAGTTTCGTGGCCATTTTCTGGTATGCGCTGGTTTTGTGGCTGCTCGGCCTGCTGGTGCTGAAGGCAAAATTTGATTTTCTCAAGGCGCTGGAAGTGGCGGGACTGTCCCTGATGATCGCCGTGCTCGGCGCGCTGGTCACGATGCTGCTGACGGTGATTTTCGGCAAGGCGACCGCGCCGAGCCTCGCGCTGTTCGTCAGCCATTTTGATCCGAAAAATCCGGTGCATCTGCTGCTGGCCACGGCCAATTTTTTCACGTTCTGGCAACTGGGCGTGCTGGCCGCCGGGCTGGCGCGGCTCGCCACGTCGTCGTTTGGCAAGGCGCTGGCGGCGCTGGTGGTTTTCTGGGCGGTGGTGCAAACGGCGCTGATTTTGTTCAGCGTGACCGTCGCGCATCTGGTGACGATGGCAAAATGAAACCGCAATTTTAACTCAAGCCCATGGCCAATCCAAAAAAGCGCAAAAAAATCCTGATCCTCTGCGCCATCGCCGCCGGGCTGGTGGCATTGACGCTCGTCGCCATTTTCAAAAAGAAGGAGCCGGTCATCACCGTGCAGACGGAAAAAGTCACGCGGCGCACCATCACGGAAGTCGTCACGGCGAACGGGAAAATTTACCCCGTGGTGCAGGTGCATATCAGCCCGGAAGTGAGCGGCGAGATCATCGCGTTGCCGGTCAAAGAAGGCCAGCTCGTCAAAAAAGGTGACTTGCTGCTCAAGATAAACCCCGATCTTTACCTCGCGGCGATCAACCAGGCCAACGCCGGTTACGAATCTTCACTGGCCGCCAAAGCCTCGGCGGTGGCCAGCCTCGAAAAAGCCAACACGGATTACGACCGCAATCTGGAATTGTTCAACCGCAGGCTGCTTTCGGAATCCGATTTCATCGGCTTCAAAGTCGCGCGCGACGTGGCCAAGGCGCAGGTCGAAAGCGCCGACGACCAGGTCAACGTCGCCAAGGCCGCCGTGGACAGCGCGCAGGATTCGCTGAACAAGACCACCATCGTCTCGCCGCTGGACGGCACCATCACCACGCTCAATTCGCAGCTCGGCGAGCGCGTGCTGGGCACGGTGCAGAACGCCGGCACGGACATCATGATCATTTCCGACCTCAACAACATGGAGGCGCGCGTGGACATCGGCGAAATGGACGTGGTGCTGCTCAAGGTCGGCCAGAAAACGCGGCTGGAGGTGGATTCATTCAAGGACAAAAAATTCACCGGCGTCGTCACGGACATCGCCAATTCCTCGGAAAGCCTCAACGCCAGCTCCGCCGCCGGCGCCTACGCGTCCGCGTCCTCGTCCGGCTCGCAGGAAGCCACGCGATTTCAAGTGCGCATCCGGCTGAACGAAAAAGACGACTTTCATCCCGGCATGTCCGTCACGGCGGAAATTGAAACCGAGTCGCACACCAACGTGCTCGGCGCGCCCATCGCCTGCGTCACCACGCGATTGCCGAAAGAAAAATCCAGGGACGCCGCACCGCCGGAAACCAACGCCATCGCCGCGACTAATTCAATTCCCACAAACGCCATTGCCGCCGGCGGCACGAACACCGCCCGGGCCGATAAAAAATCCGGCGACATGCCGAAGCCGGTGGAAGTCGTGTTCGTCGTCAACGGCGGCCGCGCGAAAATGGTGCCGGTGAAAATCGGCATCAGCGACGACAATTACTGGGAGGTCACCGACGGCCTGCACGAAGGCGATGAAATCATCACCGGCGGTTATCGCGCCATCAGCCGCGACCTCGACGACGGTAAAAAAATCGCAAGGGGAACCGCCGACGCGGACGACAGCGCGAATTCAAAATGAAAAATGTAAAATTAAAAATGAGCCGCCGGGCGCGGGGTCATTTTGCATTTTTAATTTTTTAATTTTTAATTTTCCGCATGAGCCTGATCCGCCTTCAGAAAATCTCCCGCCGTTACCAGATGGGCACTGAAACCGTCCACGCGCTGCGCGAAGTTTCGCTCGACATCCGGCGCGGCGAATACGTCGCCATCATGGGGCCGTCCGGCTCCGGCAAATCCACGATGATGAATCTGCTCGGCTGCCTCGACACGCCGACTTCCGGCACTTACGAATTGAACGGCCAGCGCGTCAGCGAGATGAACGACAACCAGCTTGCTGAAATCCGCAACCGCGAAATCGGTTTTATTTTCCAGACTTTTAATTTACTGCCGCGCTCGGACGCGCTGCGCAACGTGGAACTGCCCTTGATTTACGCGGGCGTTGCCACCGACGAACGCCGAAAAACCGCGCTGGACACGTTGCAAAAAGTCGGTCTGGCCGACCGCGTGCATCACAAGCCGAACGAGCTTTCCGGCGGACAGCGCCAGCGCGTCGCCGTCGCCCGCGCGCTCGTCAACAAACCTTCGATTCTGCTCGCCGACGAGCCGACGGGAAATCTGGATTCCAAAACGGGCGCGGAAATCATGGCCTTGTTTGAGCAGCTTTCCAGCCAGGGCCATACGATCATCGTCGTGACGCACGAAGAGGAGGTTGCCAAATTGTCCAGGCGCATCATCCGCATCCGTGACGGCTTGATCGCGAGTGACGAGGCCGTGACGAAATAATTTTTTGGCGGCATGAACTTTTTTACCGAATTGCGCGAAGGCCTGAGCATTTCGTGGGGTGCCATCCGCGCGAACAAGTTGCGCTCGGTGCTGACGACGCTCGGCATCATCATCGGCATCACGACGGTGACGTTGATGGGCACGGCCATCGAGGGGCTGAACCAGTCGTTCGTCAAAAGCATTTCGTCCATCGGCGCGGATGTGCTTTACCTCGACCGCATGGGCTGGCTCATCCGCTCGCGGCAGGAATGGCTGGACGCCTACAAGCGTCCCAAAATCTCGCTCGACGACGCGAGCACGCTCCAAAGGCAGTTGAACCTCGCGGCCGCCGTCGTGCCGGTCGCCGAGGAAAACACCTCGGTCCAATTCCAAAGAAAAAGTTCGTCGAGCGTTTCCTTGATCGGCACGACGGAGGATTTTCAAATCACGAGCGGGCTGACGGTCGCGGACGGACGCTTTCTTTCGCCGGCGGAATGTGACGGCGGCCGCCCGGCGTGCGTGATCGGCGCGGACATCGCCACGAATCTTTTCAAGCTCTTGCTGCCGGTCGGCCAGCGAATCAACATTCATCACCGCCTGTTTCAAGTCGTCGGCGTGCTGGAACATCAGGGCGGTTTCGGCGACACCGGGGGCATTGACGACCAAGTGATCGTGCCGCTCGCGCAGTTCACCGACATGTTCGGGCCGGATCAGGATTACGAAATCCAGGTGAAGGCGAAGCGCCTCACGGAACTGGACGATGCGCAGGAGGAATTGCGCGCCGTCATGCGCCGCCTCCACCATCTCGCGCCGGACGCGCCGGACAACTTCGCCATCAACCAGCAGGAGCAGTTCCTCGAATTGTTTCACCAGATCGCCGGCAACATCGCGGGCGTCGGCCTGTTCATCACCGGCCTGTCGCTGTTCGTCGGCGGCATCGGCATCATGAACATCATGTTCGTCTCCGTCGCGGAACGGACGCGCGAAATCGGCGTGCGCAAGGCCATCGGCGCGAAACGCCGGACAATCCTGCTGCAATTTCTCATCGAAGCCGCGTGCATCTGCCTGATCGGCGGAACCATCGCGCTCGCCATCGCGTGGCCGGTCACGTTGCTGATGCAAAAAGTCATGCCGGCGGCGATGTCGCCGGCGATCATCGGCATTTCCCTGCTGGTCTCGGCGGTGACCGGCGTGCTTTCCGGTTTTTTCCCCGCGTGGCGCGCGGCGCGCATGAACCCGGTGGACGCGTTGCGCAATGAATAAAACCAGATCCATTTCCCTGCTGGCCGAGGCCCGCGAAAGTTTTTTGATGGCGATGAGCGCGCTCGCCGCGCACAAGCTGCGTTCGGCGCTCACTTTGCTCGGCGTGCTCGTCGGCGTGTTTTCCATCATCGTCGTGATGACGGCCATGCGCGTGCTCAAGAGCGAGGTGGAACGGCAGTTGAGTTCGCTCGGCAGCGACACGTTCATGATCCGCAAATGGCCGGGGACATATTTTGGCGTGACCGGCGACCTGGGAAAATACTGGCGGCGAAAAAATATCTCGCTGTTGCAGGGAAAACGGTTTCAGGAACAGGCCGCGCTGCCGTCGAGCATCGGGATGGAGACCGCTTTTTGGTCGGGCGAAATCGTGACGCGCTACAAAAGCAGCGCGCCCACCGTGCTGCTCTACGGCGAAACGCCCGGCAGTTTCCCCGCGCACGACTGGAATCTCGGCGAAGGCCGCCTGCTGCTCGACGTGGACGTGGACAACGCGCGCGACGTCTGCGTGCTCGGCAGCGGGCTCGCCACGAACATTTTTCCGAACAGCTCGCCCGTCGGCGAACGCCTGAAAATTGACGGCATCAATTACACCGTCGTCGGCGTGCTGGAGGCAAAAGGCGGCTCACTTGGCGGCAATCAGGATAATTTCGCCATCGTGCCCATCACCACCGGCCTGAACCGCTACGGCCGCTGGTGGAACAGCCTGAACGTCCTCGTGCAGGCGCGCGACCACGCCAGCTACGACGCCACGGTCGAGGAGGCGCGCGGGCTGATGCGCGCCATCCGTAAAACGCCGCCGGGCAAGGAAGACGATTTTGAAATCGTCTCGAACGATTCCAAGATCGAACAGTTTAACACCTTCACCCGGACGCTGCGCCTGAGCGTCGCGATCATCAGTTCCATCGCCCTGCTCGCCGCCGGCATCGGCATCATGAACATCATGCTCGTCTCGGTCACGGAACGGACGCGCGAAATCGGCATCCGCCGCGCCATCGGCGCAAAAAAACGCAACATCATGGTCCAATTCATCATGGAGGCGGTCGTGCTGTGCGAAATCGGCGGCGTGGTCGGCGTCGTCTTCGGCATTCTCGGCGGCAACGCCACCGCGTATTTTTTGAAACTGCCGCCCGCGATTCCGGTGGACTGGGTCGTCATCGGGCTTTTGATTTGCTCCGTCGTCGGCGTCGTCTTTGGAACTTACCCGGCGTGGAAAGCGGCGAACCTCGACCCGATTGAATCGCTGCGTTACGAGTGAGCGTTTTTCGCGCCCGATTTTTTTCCGGCCATTCTCGAAAAAGCTCGCTGCGATTCCTTTTCCAATTCACTTTGGTTGTGTGCATCTGGCTCATTTGCGGCTGCGGGATTTTCGCAATTACGCCCGGCTGGACGCGGACTTCGCGCCCGGCTTCCACCTGCTTTTGGGCGACAACGCGCAGGGCAAAACGAACATCCTCGAAGCGATTTATCTCATGGCCACGCTGCGTTCCTTTCGCGGCGTCGGCGGCGCACAGATGATTCGCCACGGCGCGCGCGGTTATTTTGCCGGTGGAAAAATCGTCGGGCAGGGCGAACGCGAAATCAAAATGTTCTGGTCCGCGCGCGAACGAAATCTGTCGCTCGACGGCCAGCCGGTGAAAAAACTCGCGGATTATTTTGGCGCGCTGCGGACGGTGGTTTTTTGCACGGAAGATTTGCAGCTCGTCAAAGGCGCGGCGCGTGCACGGCGGCGATTTTTGGATCTGCTGCTCGCGCAGACGCAGCAAGGTTATTTGCCGCTGCTCCAGCGCTACATGCACAGCGTCCGCGCGCGCAACGCGCTGCTCAAAAATCGTTCTGCTGACGAAGCCGCGCTGGAAAGTTTTTCCGTCGAACTGGTAAAGCTGGGCAATGAAATCATCCGCGCGCGGCGCGAACTCGTGCCGAAATTTTCCCCGCTCGCGCGGCTCGCGTATCGCCGCATTTCCAATGACGCAGAAGAATTACGCATTGAATACCAGCCGAGCGTCAAAAATGATTTCGCCGTGGAACTTGCGCAATCGCGCGCGCGCGAAAAAACGTTCCGCGCCACGCTCGTCGGCCCGCACCGCGACGATTTGCAATTATTGTTGAATGAAAAATCCGCCGCGCAGTTCGGCAGCGAAGGCCAGAAACGCACGCTGGCCATCGCGTTGAAAATGGCGCAGGCGGAGTTTCTCGCGGGCATCCACGGCAGCGCGCCGATTTTGCTGATTGACGACGTGATGGGCGAACTCGATGTCAAACGCCGCAGCGGTCTGCTGCCGTTGCTCGAACACGCGCGCAAAACCAGCGGCCAGGTGTTCATGACCGCGACGGAAGAAAACTGGCCGCGCGAACTTGGAAAAGATTTGCAGCGCTGGGAAGTGAAAACTGGAACGCTGCATAAACAATAAGGTTCGCAGGAAACCAAGAATTTTTTCCTTTGAGATTCAGCTTCCTACTTTCCTGCTTTCCTTATTAAAATTCTTCATGCGAATTTTGTCAGGCATCCAGCCTAGTGGCGCGCTGCACCTTGGAAATTATTTCGGGATGATGCGACCCGCCATCGAGCTGCAGGAAAAAGGCGAGGCGTTTTATTTCATCGCCGATTATCATTCCATGACCTCGCTGTTTGACGCGGATGAACGGCGCAAAAACACTTTGGACGTGGCGCTGGATTTTCTCGCGTGCGGCCTCGATCCAAAAAAATCCGTCTTCTTCAAACAGTCCGATTTGCCGGAGCACACCGAACTCGCGTGGCTGCTCTCGACCGTCACGCCGATGAGCCTGCTCGAAAAAGGCCACTCGTTCAAAGATAAGTCCGCCAAGGGAATTCCCGTGAACCACGGCCTGTTCGCGTATCCGGTTTTGATGGCGGCGGACATTTTGCTCTACGATTCCAACGTCGTCCCCGTCGGGCGCGACCAGAAGCAGCACGTCGAAATGACGCGCGACATCGCCATCAAGTTCAACGAGCAATACGGCCAGACCTTCGTGATTCCCGAACCGCAGATCCGCGCCGAAGTCGCGCTCGTGCCCGGCGTAGATGGTCAGAAAATGAGCAAGAGTTACGGCAACACCATCGAGATTTTCGGTGACGAAAAAATCATCCGCAAAAAAATCATGGGCATAACGATGGATTCGCGCCCGCCCGCTGAGCCGAAGCCGGACGCGGAAAAAAATCTCGCGATTCAACTCTTGAAACTCGTCGCGCCGGAAAATGTCGGCAAAGAATTTGAAGAAAAATTGCGCGTCGGCGGCCTTGGCTACGGCGATCTGAAAAAGGCGCTGTTTGAAAATTACTGGAACTATTTCGCCGAGGCGCGCAAAAAACGCGCCGAATTCGCGGCCAATTTGGATTTTGTGAACCAAGTTCTCGCCGATGGCGCGGCCAAAGCGCGCATCGTTGCCAAAAAAGTTTTGCAACGCGCGCGGAAAAATTGCGGACTGGAATGAATTCGCCCGCCGCAAATCAAACTGCGGCGGTTCGTCTGCGTCTGCGCATCACGGCGGCGGCGGAAACGATTTTGCGCGGCGGCCATCCTTGGCTTTTTGCCGACAGCATTCACGAATCAAATCGCGCCGGACAAGTTGGCGAACTTGCTGTCATTTACGACCGCAAAGACAAATTTCTCGCCGTCGGCTTGTTTGATCCCGATTCGCCAATCCGCGTCCGCATTTTGCACGCGGGCAAACCCGCCACAATTGACGCCGCATGGTGGCAAGCGCGTTTGGAAAAATCACTCGCCAAACACCGCGATTTGTTCGACGCGCAAACCACCGGCTACCGTTTGATTCATGGCGAGAGCGACGGCTGGCCGGGACTGGTTTTGGATAAATATGATGCCACGCTCGTGCTGAAAATTTACACCGCCGCGTGGCTGCCGCGACTGGCTGAAATCGTCGCGTTTTTCCAAGAAAAAATTCCGTGCAGGCGGATTGTGCTGCGCCTGAGCCGGAACATCCAGCCGCTCGCAGAAAAACAATTTCAACGGCGCGACGGACAAATTCTGTCTGGTTCAACGCCGGACGGCCCCGTGATTTTTTCCGAGAACGGAATCCGTTTTGAAGCCGATGTTTTGCGCGGACAGAAAACCGGATTTTTTCTGGATCAACGTGAGAATCGCGCCGAGGTCGAAAAACTTTCGTGTGGCCGAAAAGTTCTCAATGCATTCAGTTTTTCCGGCGGCTTTTCCGTCTATGCCGCGCGCGGCGGCGCGAAATCCGTGACCGATTTGGACATCAGCGCGCACGCTTTGGAATCGGCAAATAGAAATTTTGCGCTCAATCAAAATTTTCCCGGCGTCGCCATCTGTCGCCATGAAATCGTTCAAGCCGATTGCTTTGAATGGCTCAAAACCACTTCGGAAAAATTTGACCTCATCGTGCTCGACCCGCCGTCGCTCGCCAAACGCGCGGCGGAACGCGAGGGTGCGGTTCACGCTTACGAAAAACTTAATTCGCTCGGCATCGGAAAACTTTCGCGCAATGGAATTCTCGTCGCCGGTTCCTGTTCCGCGCACGTTTCCGCGCCGGAATTTTTTGATGCCGTTCGGCGCGCAGCCATAAAATCAGGCAGAAGATTTTCAGAACTCAAGACGTTGCAACATCCGCCGGATCATCCAGCTAAGTTCAAGGAGGCGGCGTATTTGAAGGTGATTTATCTGAAATTCGGAAATTGATTTCAACGCGAGTGTTGCAGGAACCACGCGAACAATTCCGGGTTCGCGTAGGTTTGCGTCCAACTGTCGTGTCCGGCTTCGGGATAAATCGTGAGCTTCACGTCGGTGCAGCCGGCATTTTTCAGCGCGGCGACCATGCGTTCGGATTCCTCGGTCGCCACCGTGGTGTCCTTGCCGCCGTGAAACGCCCAGACGCCGAGGCTTTGCAGTTGGGCGAGTGTCGCGGGGTCATAATGTTTCGCGAGCGTGATGGGAATGGTTTCGCCGCCGCCGCAAACCGGCGCGATGGCGGCGAATTTTTCTGGATGGCTCAAGCCAAGATTCCAGGTGCCGAATCCGCCCATGCTCAAGCCGGTCAGATAAACGCGGTGCGTGTCCACGGCGTATTTTTTTTCGACGTCATCGAGCAGCGCGAGCAGCAGATCGTCCGACCAGAATTTTCCGGCGGGGCAAAGCGGCGAGACGATGATGAACGGAAATTTCGCGCCCTGCGTGTCAATTTTCGGCGGGCCGTGCTTGGCGACGAGCCAGACGTTGGTGCCGCGTTCGCCCGCGCCGTGCAAAAATAAAATCAGCGGCCAGCGTTTGCCGGGATCGTAGCCGTCCGGCAAAAAAAGCAGATAATCGGCGGTCAGAACCTGTTTGCGTTTGATGGAAAAAGTTTCAGCGGTCTGGCCGGTTTTCATGGCGGTGGAATTTTTCAGATGCTTGCAAGCGCAAAGTCCGAGCAGCAGCGGCAAAAGCAAAATGATTTTTTTCATGAGTCACATGAGCTTCAGCTTTGGCAAATCCTGCGAATCCACCAGGCCGACCGGCTCGTTCTTTGAATTCACGACGATGAGGTCGTCAATGTTGCGCTCGTTGAAAATTTTCAGCGCCTCGACCGCCAGCGCGTGTTCCGAAATGAAAATCGGCTTTGGCGTCATGATTTTTTTCAACGGCTGCGACAACAGATTTTCATCGCCGGCCATGTGCCGCCGGAAATCGCCGTCGGTGAAAACGCCAGCCAGTTTTCCTCGCGCGTTCACGACTGCGAGACTGCCAGATTTTGCGTGCGTCATCACCAGCAGCGCCTCTTTCACCGTGAGATTTTCGTCCGCGACCGCGTTGCGATTGCCTGTGCGCATGATGTCGCCGACGCGCAGCAGCATCGCCCGTCCAATCGCGCCGCTGGGATGAAATTTTGCAAAATCTTTTTGTTTGAAACCGCGCGCCTGCAAAACGGCCATCGCCAGCGCGTCGCCCAGCACGAGCATCGCCGTCGTGCTGCTCGTCGGCGCGAGGTTGAACGGGCATGCTTCCTTAGGCACTTTGACGTTGAGCGAAACATCACTGTGCCGCGCGAGCGACGATTTCAAATTGCCGCTGAAAGAAATTATTTTGACGGAAAATCTTTTTAGCGCGGGCAATAAATTCAGCAGTTCGTCCGACTCGCCGGAATAGCTTAACGCGAGGATCACGTCGCCGTCATTGACGATGCCCACGTCGCCGTGCAGCGCGTCCACGCTGTTGAGCACGACGCTCGTCGAGCCGGTGCTGGTGAACGTGGCGGCGATTTTCGCGCCGACGTTGCCGGATTTGCCGATGCCGACGATGATGATTTTTCCGCGTTGCTTGAGCGCGCCGACGATGGTTTCAACGGCGGCGGAAAAAGTTTTGTCGAGCTGTGCGCGGACGGCCTTGAGCGCGGCGAGTTCGATGTCAAAAACTTTGCGGGCTTGGGCAAGATGGCTCATCGCGGTAAGAATGCCGGCAAAGACACCTTATTTCAACATGGAAGCGTGGGACGCGGGCATTCCGCCAAAGCCCCGCAATCACATGCGGCTGGCGGCGAACTGTTGCGTGACGCGCGTGAACCGTTTGTTGTCGGCGCGGATGCGGGCGGAAAGCGTCCGTGCGGTGGCTTGCAGGAACGGCGTGGTCAGGCTAGGCATCTCGCGTGTGAGCCGCTCGAAGGCGCTGGTGGACAATCTTAAAAGCGCGCTGTCCACGTTGGCCACGACATCCGCCGAGCGCGGGCCTTGGTCGAACAACGACATTTCGCCGAAAAAATCTCCGGGGCCGAACGTGGTCAAAATGGTTTCCCGGCCGTCAATCATCGTTCGCGCCCGCAATTCGCCGCCCAGGATGAGGAACATGGCGTCGCCCGGCTCGCCCTGCCGGACGACTTCGGTGTGCTGTAAAATTTGTTGAAGCTCGAGAAAATCCGCGAGGTGCGCGAGCTGCGCGTCCTTCATTTCGGCAAGGATTTTTATCCGGCGCAGTGACCCCGGCTTGAGCGGCGCGGCTGAAGATGGCGCAGAAACAAATTGGGTGTCTGGTTTGAAAAAATCCTTGAGTTCGGCGATGTCGTCCGCCTGTTGCCAGACGCCGCCGTTGCGCGAAAAAATCCAAGTATCGCGCACAACCCGCTGGTCGTTGATCCAGTCGAGCAAGACCGGCAACTGCACGGGACCATAGGGCGAATCGTCAATTCCCCAAATGAAATAATCGTTTATGGACGCCTCTGACTCCATCCCGCATATTTAGCACAGCCGGAAAAAATTGCAAGTCAAAATCGTCAGTCCGTATTGGGATACGAACCGAGGATTTTTACGAAATTGCAGTGCTGGCCGAGAACTTTAATTGCGCCCGCCACTTTTTTGTCCTGCGCGTGCCCGTCGCAATCAATGAAAAAGAAATATTCCCACGCCTTGCGCTTGCTCGGGCGGGATTCGATTTTCGTCAGGTTGATTTTGAATTTGCGGAACGCGGCGATGGCTTCGTGCAGCGCGCCGACTTTGTCGGAAACGCTGACCATCAGGCTCGTGCGGTCGTCGCCTGTCGGAGGGCTGCATTGACGACCGAGCACGAGAAAGCGCGTGGCGTTCGCGGCGTTGTCTTGGATGTCCTGCTCTAAAATCTGCAGGCCGTATTTTTGAGCGGCAAGAATTCCTGTAATTGCAGCAACTTCTTCTATTTTTGTAATCTGCTTTTTCCATTTCACAGATTCAAGCATTAGCATTTCTGACAAGGATGCATTTTGAGCAGAGCGAGCATTTGAAGAGGTTTCAATTATTTCCGCGTTCGGTAAATTCTTTTGAATCCATAAACGGCATTGACCCAACGCTTGCGGATGAGCGTAAATCCTTTGAATTTTTTCGTTATTAATTTTGGATTTTGCTGCAAGGCAATATTGAATCGGCAAAACGATTTGCGAAACGATTTTCAGATCGCTGTCCACAAACATGTCGAGCGTGTGCGTGACGACGCCTTCCGTGGAATTTTCCACGGGCACGACGCCGTAATCCGCGCGATTTTTGGAGACCTCGGTGAAAACGTCCGCGATGGTTTTTTGCGACGCGTATTTCAGGCTGGAGCCAAAACGCTTGATCGCCGCCTGATGCGTGAATGTCGCCTCCGGGCCGAGATAGGCGATGGTCATGGTCTTTTCGAGCGCGAGCGCGCTGGACATAATTTCGCGGTAGATCGCGCGCAACTGCTCGTCGGTCATCGGCCCGGCGTTCGACTGGCAGACACGGTCGAACACGGCGCGCTCGCGGTGCGGCGCGTAAATTTCTTCGCCGGCCTTTAATTTAATTTCACCGATGGCGAGCACGTGGCGCGTGCGGTCGTTCAGCAATTTGACGAGGCGCGCGTCGAGCTGGTCAATCGCCTGGCGATGTTCGGGAATGTTCAAGCGAAACTAGAATGATGAATTTTGCCGGAAGAATCAAATCTGTTTCGCGCGGCGTATGACGCGTTGCCGACGCAGCAACAGAGAGCTGCGCCAGTTTTGCAAAGGTTTATATTTTTGAAAACTGGGCGGCGGCGTGTGGCCTAAATCAAAAATATTTTTTTCCAGCCGGTTTCAGCCACGTCACTGCTGGTCTTCGCTAATCGAGCCAAGCTCGGCGGAGACGGCTTTTGAGTCCATGACGAGCGCCTTGAAACGCCAGTCGCCGTGCGTGTCAATCACGGGCTGATAATCCGTTGCGCGGCCGACGGCGTTGTTGCTGGTGTCAAAAAGCGCGAACTCAACCTTCACGCCGAAACGCTGGCGGTCGCTCAAATTCTGGATTTTGCCGGTGACATAAACCAGCGAGCTGCCGGGTGTTTTTTCGAGCTTGAAGGCCGAGATGCTGAAGTCGTTTGTCAGTTTCCCGGGGGCCGGTTTCGACTGGACGACCGGTGAAGCGGCGGGCGTGGCGGAAGTATTTGTCTGCGAGGCCGACGTGGTTTGATCCGCTGGATTTGCGGCCGGACCATTTTTTTTCAGCAGGAAAAATACGGCTGGCACTCCGACCAAAACCACGAAAACGGCGACGGCCATTCCAAATCGCATCCGGCCTGAACCGCCGGTTTTAATGGCCGAAACCGGCAAAACCAGTTCCGTCGGCTGGCCGCAATGGGGACATTGGATGGTCTCACCGGCGGCGTCAGCGGCAAATTCGAGGTGGCCGGCGCAATGGCGGCACTCGCCCTTGACAAAATTGTTGTTGGACATTTGTTGGCACCGATGCGACAAGATAGACGAAACCAAAAGTTCGCCGCGAGCGTCGTATCAATTGACTAAAGTATGATTCAAGATGACAAATACAAGCAGGAACACTCCGCTCATCTCGAAGATCATTTCCTGACGCGGCGGCAATTTCTCCAGCGCGCGGGCATGGGCTTTGGCGCGTTAAGCCTGTCGGCGCTGTTCGGCAGCGCATTGTTTTCAAACACAACCGAAGCGATGGAGGCCGAGGCGACACTGCTGCCCAAAGCGCCGCCGCTGCCCGCGAAAGCCAAACATGTAGTCCATATTTTTGCGCAGGGCGCGCCGTCGCATGTGGACACCTGGGATCCGAAACCGGCGCTGGCGCAATACGACGGCAAGGAAATTCCCGGCATGGACGGCGTGGGCATGGCGTCGCCGTTCAAATTTTCCAAAAAGGGAAAATCCGGCATCGAGGTCAGCGAAGTTTTTCCGGAGATGGGCGAGCTCGTAGACGACCTGTGCGTCGTGCGCTCGATGTATACTGACATTCCCGCGCACGAAGTGGCGACCATCATGATGAACACCGGCTCGCGCCTCGTGCGCCCGAGCATCGGCTCGTGGGTGCTTTACGGCCTCGGCTCGGAAAACCAAAACATGCCGGGCTACATTTCGTTGCGGCCCGGCGGCGCGCCGCCCGGCGGCACGGCGAACTGGCAGTCGGCTTTTCTGCCGGGCATTTACCAGGGCGTGAGCATCAACACGAAAGTTCCCACGCTCAACCAGTTGATTGAAAACATCCGCAATCCGGTCACGCCGTTGAACGAGCAGCGGCGGCAACTGGATTTGGTCCACAAGCTGAACGAACTGCACAGCCAGAATTTGCAGAAGGACGCGCAGCTCGAAGCGCGTTTGGAAGCCTACGAAATGGCGTTCAAAATGCAGACGGAGGCGACGGACGCTTTTGATCTCAACAAGGAACCGCAAGCCATGCGCGAAATGTATGGCCGCAGTTCGCAGGGCAATCAACTGCTCATCGTGCGGCGGCTGATTGAGCGCGGCGTGCGGTTCGTGCAAGTGTGGGCCGGCGGCTGGGATCATCACCAGGATTTGGAAGAACGCCTGCCGGAACGCGCGAAGGACATTGACCAGCCGCTCGCGGCGTTCATCAAGGATTTGAAGCAGCGCGGCCTGTTCGACGAAACACTCATCGTCTGGGGTGGCGAATTTGGCCGCAAGCCGACGCGCGACCGCAACGGCGGCGACAATCCGGGCCGCGACCATAATTCCAAGGCGTTCACGACCGTGCTCGCCGGCGGCGGCGTGCGCGGCGGCATGACTTACGGCGCGACGGATCAATTCGGCGCGGCCTCGGTGGAAAACAAAGTCCACGTCCACGATCTGCACGCGACGATTCTCGCCCTGCTTGGCTTCGACCACAAAAAACTGACCTACCGTTACAATGGCCGCGATTTCCGGCTGACGGAAACCAGCGGCGAAATCATCAAGGCCGTCTTCGCATGAAAAAATTCCTGCCGCTGGCGATGATTGCCGGCGCGTTGATTTCAGGCAGCGCGTCCGCTGATGATTTGACGCCGGCGCAACTGGATTTTTTTGAGACCAAAATCCGGCCCATCCTCGCTGACAGCTGCTATAAATGTCACAGCACCTTCGCGGAAAAAATCAAGGGCGGCCTGCTGCTTGACAGCCGCGAGGCGCTGCTCAAGGGCGGCGACAGCGGCGCGGTGATTGTGCCGGGCAATCCTGACGCGAGCCTGCTCATCAAAGCCGTGCGCTACACCGATCCGGATTTGCAGATGCCCAAGGATAAAAAACTGGAGGACGACCAGATCACGGATTTGACGGCGTGGGTGAAAATGGGCGCGCCCGACCCGCGCACCGCGACCGCCGAGCAAAAAAAATACACCGACAACAAAACGAACCACTGGGCGTGGCAGCCGGTCAAACGCGTGGCGGTTCCCAACGTGAGCAATCCCGGCTGGTGCCAGACGCCGGTGGATAATTTCATCCTCGCGAAGCTGGACGAAAACGGTTTGAAGCCCAGTCCGCCGGCGGACAAGCGCACGTTGATCCGGCGCGCGACGTTTGATTTGATCGGCCTGCCGCCGACGCCGGAAGAGGTTCAGGATTTTGTGAACGATGATTCGCCGGACGCGTTTGCAAAAGTCGTTGACCGTTTGCTCGCCTCGCCGCATTACGGCGAACGCTGGGGCCGGCACTGGCTGGACGTGGCGCGTTACAGCGACACGAAAGGCCAGCCGCGCCGCTTCACGGAAGACACGCTCAATCCGTTTGCGTGGACTTACCGCGATTATGTCATCCGCAGCTTCAATGAGGACAAGCCTTACAATGTTTTTGTCTTCGAGCAAATCGCCGCCGACCGGCTGGCTTCGACGGCGCGAAACCCGACGAACCTGACCGCGCTGGGTTTTCTCACCGTGGGCGATCATTACATGGGCATGCAGAACGACATTCTCAACGACCGGATTGATGTCGTGTGCAAGGGTTTTCTCGGCCTGACGGTGACGTGCGCGCGGTGCCACGACCACAAGTTCGATCCGATTCCGCAGAAGGATTATTATTCGCTGCGCGGCATTTTTGACAGTTGCGTGGAACCGAAAATCGAGCCGGTCGTCGGCAAAATTTCCGGCACGCCGGAGTATTATTCCTACTATCGCAAACGCGAACGGCTGGGCCTGGAGCAAACGCAACTTGAAGCCAGCCAGGTGCAGCTCCGCAAGAGCGGCGACACCGAGGCCTTGAAACAGGTGCGGCGGGATTTGCAGAAGAAGGAACATGAGATCGCCGAACTGGAGCTGACCAACCCGGCGTCGCCGATGCGCGCGATGGTTTTGGAAGACGCGGTGCGCGGGCATGATTCGCCGCTGTTCATCCGGGGCGAGGCCGGCAACAAAGGCGAACTGGTGCCGCGCCGGTTCCTGCAAATTTTATCCGCGCCGGTCCGCCCGGTTTTTACCAACGGCAGTGGCCGGCTGGAACTCGCCATGGGCATCACCAGCCCGAACAACCCGCTCACGGCGCGCGTGATGATCAACCGCATCTGGCAGCATCACTTTGGCGAGGGCTTCGTGCCGACGCCGGACGATTTTGGCATGATGTCCGAGCCGCCGAGCCATCCCGAACTGCTCGATTACCTCGCCATGAATTTCATGACGAACGGCTGGAGCATAAAAAAAATCCACCGGCTCATCATGCTCTCCAGCGTCTATCAGGAAAGCAGCGCGGGCAACCCGCGTTACGCGCAGACCGATCCGGGCAACCGCCTGCTCTGGCGCGCTAACATCCGGCGGCTGGAGTATGAGCCGTTGCGCGACTCGCTGCTGGCCATCGGCGGCACGCTGGACACAAACATCTATGGCCGGCCCGTGGATTTGCGGCAGCATCCCGATTCCACGCGGCGGACGATTTATGATTTTGTGGATCGCGCGAACATTGACGACGTGTTGATCAACTTTGACTTCGCCACGCCGGACATGGTCACCGGCATCCGCCACCAGACCACCGTGCCGCAACAGGCGTTGTTCATGATGAACAGCCCGCTGGTGATTGACCTCGCGCGGCGGCTCGTGGCCATGCCGGATTTTGTCGAAAGCACCGACGACGCGGCGCGGCTGCAATTTCTTTACGAGCGAATTTACCAGCGTCCGCCCGATCCCGAAGAAGCGGCGCTGGGCCTGGAATTTGTGAATCAAACTCCGCTGCGCGACGAAACGGTTCCGGTGGCGGCCACCGGTGAGGACGCAAAAAAATTCAAGCCCGGCAAACCAAACCGCCCCGGCCAGAAACGCGCGCCGCTGACTTCGTGGGAGGAATACGCGCAGGCCCTGCTTCAGGCCAACGAAACTTCGTTTGTGAATTGAACCGGCCGGGTTACGCGGCGGAAACCCTGGCGGATTCGCGCAGCCGGTGCGTGAGGTAGGGCAGCAGTTGCTTCTTGCGCGAAACCACGTCGCGCAATTCGTAGATACCCGGCTCCAGCCGCGGGTAATCAATCCGCTTGGCGAACTTCTCGTCGCCGGCCACGAGCAGCAGCGAGCTTTGCGTGGTCACGTTGGTGACGAGCAGCGCGGAAAAATAGTGCGCGCGCTTCTGCCGGCTGGCTTCCAGCGCGCCGAGCAGCTCGTCCTTGCGCTGCCAGAACTGGTCGAAACCCACCTCCTCGATCTGCGCCACGCTGAACGTCACGCCGTTCTCGCGGTATTCCTTGCAATCGGTCGTGACGGCCTGCGGCGCGGGCTTGAGCGTCAGCAGCGAGCCGGACGCGAACAGCTTTTCCGTGAACGCGCGCGCGTTGACCTCCGCCAGTTTCTCCAACTGCTGCAAAACTTCCGCGTCGTGCGGCGTCGTGGTCGGCGAGGTCAGATTCAACGTGTCCGAAACCAGCCCGGCCAGCAGCAGCCCGGCGATGGCGCGCGGCAGTTCCACGCCGTTGCGGAAAAAACAGTCGGCCACGATCGTGCTCGTCGAGCCGACCGGCTCGTTGCGGAACAAAATCGGCTGCGCCGTCGTCAGCGCGCCGAGCCGGTGATGGTCAATGATCTCGATGATTTCCACCTCGTCCGCGCCCTGCACGGCCTGCGACAGTTCGTTGTGATCCACGAGAATCAGCTTGCGCGAGACGGTTTTCAGAAAATCCGTTTTCGACAGGATGCCGACCGTGCGGCCTTCGCCGTCAATCACCGGAAAAACCGCGTAGCCGGATGACATCGCCTCTTCGCGCACGACCGCCAGCGGCGCGTGTTCGCGGAAGCGGAGGAATTCCTCGTTCACCACGTTGCGCACGGCCACGGCGGCGCGGCAGAGCGAGGCGGTGGTGCCGGTGTCGTGCGGCGAGCTGATGACGCTGACGCATTTGCGGCTGGCCGCGCCGAGCGTTTCCGGGTCAATCGCCATGCCGCCGGTGATGACGAGCACGCGGACGCCGGCGCGAATGGCGAGATTTTGAATGTCGTCACGGTCGCCGACGACGACGCAGAGTTTTTCCGGCGGAAATTTTTCCAGCCGCGCCGCGAACGATTCCAACGCCATCGCGCCGATCATCAGGATCAATTCCTCTTCGCGCCAGGCGTCGAAATCCACCGCCAGCCGGCCGTCGAGCGTGCGCGCCAGGTTGTCAATCGAGGAACGGACGGCGCGCGAATTGTCCGCGCCGGTGGCCGCCGGAAACAGAAACTTGCTCAATTTGAACAGCGACAGCAGCCCGCGGCATTTTTGCGCCTCGTCCATGACCGGCAAAATGCGCAGATTTTTTTCATCCATCAGCCGCAACGCCTCCGCCGCCGTCGCGTCGGGCCGCACGCTCAAGACGTGGCGTTCCATCACGTCGGAAATTTTCGGCGAAACGTCGGCGACGAATTTCGGCGCGGGCACGCCAAAGGTGTTCAGCACAAAATCAATCCGCTCGTTCGTGTCGCCGCAGCGCGCGGCCACGGCCTCGGCCATGCCCGTGCGCCGCTTGAACTCGGCGTAGCCGATGGCGGAGCAAATCGCGTCGGTGTCCGGGTTCCGATGGCCGATGACAAGGATTTCATTCATGCAAAACAGCCGCAGGCTAATGACCCGCGCGGGTTTCGGCAAGCAGAGTTGCGGCGCGGCGGCGCTTGACCGCCGGGGCGTTGTTGCTAGTATTCGCTGAAATTGATGAACGTGTCCCGATTGATTCCGATGGTCGCGGCGTTGCTGGGCTTGACCCTGCCGCTGCGCGCCGAACTGGCTGACGGCGTCAAAGCCGTCGTCAACGACACCGTCATCACCTACGCGCAAGTGGATGAACTCACCGCGCCGGCGGCGGACGCGCTTCGTCGGCAATACGCCGGCCAGCCGGATGTCTTCCAGCAAAAACTCGCCGCCGCCCTCAACGACAGCCTTGAATTGCTCGTCGAACGCCAGTTGATCCTGCACGAGTTCGACTCAAAATACAATAAACTGCCCGACAGCCTGATGGATCAGATCGTCAACGACCGCGTCCGCGAACGTTTCGGCGACCGCGTGACGCTGATGAAATCGCTCCAGGCGGAAGGCATGACCTACGAACAATTCCGCAAGAACGTGCGCGACCAATACATCGAGTCCGCGCTTCGCGCCAAGAACATTTCCCAAGCCATCATCATTTCGCCTTACAAGATCGAAAGTTATTACCTCGCGCATCAGGACGATTTCAAGGTCGAGGACGAAATCAAGCTCCGCATGATCGTCCTGAACAAAAACAACGGCGACGAAACCAACACCTTAAGCCTCGCCCGCGAAATCCAGTCCAAGATCAAGGAAGGCGCGTCGTTCGAAGAAATGGCCTCCGTTTATTCCCAAGGCTCACAGCAGCATCAGGGCGGCGACTGGGGTTGGGTCGAACGCTCCGTCCTGCGCCAGGAACTCCGCGACGCCGCCTTCGCCCTCAAAACCGGGCAGGTCAGCGATCCCGTCGAAACGCCCGACGCCTGCTACCTCATGCTCGTCGAGCAAGCGCGCCCCGCGCACGTCAAGCCGCTCGGCGAAGTTCGCGGCGAAATCGAAAAAACGCTCAAAACCCAGGAACAGGCGCGCATCGAAAAAGAATGGGTGGACGGCCTGAAAAAGAAAAACTTCATCCGCTATTTTTAACTGCGGGTGAAAGTTGACCGTTGATGGAAAAGGCAGACGCTCAACAAAGCCATCAGCCATCAACCAAACACCTTCAACTTATGTTCATCGGTATTTCCCTCGGCGATGTCACCGGCGTCGGCCCCGAAGTCGCGCTCAAAGCCGTCGCCGCCGAAGCCGCGAAAGACGACACAAAATATCTTTTCATCGGCGATGAAAAAATTCTCCGGCAGGTCAACGAAAAACTTTCGCTCAATTTGCCGTTGGAAAAATTTTCCAGTTACAACGCCAGCGGCAGATTTTTTTTCACAAACCCGTTTGACGAGACGCTGCCAGAAAATCTCTCTGCCGGTTCGCCGCTGGCCGCGAACGCCGCAGTTGCAAATTTACGCGCTGGTGGCGGACGCTGTTTGCGCGGCGAACTCGATGCGCTCGTCACCGCGCCCGTAAATAAAAAATCCATCGTGGATGCCGGACACAAATTCGTCGGCCAGACGGAATTTCTCTCCGAACTCGCGGGCGCGAAACGCACCGCGATGATGCTGCTCGGCACGGATGAGCGCGGACGCTGGCTGCGCGTCGCGCTCGCCACGGTTCATATTTCCATCAAGTCCGTTCCCGAAAAATTGACGACGGAAAAAATCGCGATCGCCATCGAACTCGCCGCGCAATCGTGCTGCGACCTCGGATTGTCACGCGCGAAAATTGCCGTCGCCGGCTTAAATCCGCACGCCGGCGAAGGCGGCGAATTTGGCGACGAAGAAATAAAAATTATTTCGCCAACCATTCTCGCCGCGCAAAAAAATGGATTTGATGTCGTCGGCCCGTTGAGCGGCGACACGGTTTTTCATTACGCGCTACAAGGCGATTGTGACGCTGTCGTCGCGATGTATCACGACCAGGGACTCGCGCCGTTGAAAGCCGTCGCGTTCGACACGGGCGTGAACTGGACGCTCGGCCTGCCGTTCATCCGCACCTCGCCTGACCACGGCACGGCCTACGACATCGCCGGGAAAGGAATCGCGAATCCTTCGAGCATGATCGCGGCGATTTGTTTGGCCAAGCAGTTGGTGAAAAATAAAAAGTAAGAGAAGCGGTCAAATTTTCAAAATTCATTTGAAGCTGCGGAGCAGCGGACGGCAGTAGCCCACGGTGCAACCGTGGGTAAAGTCCCGTCCAAACCTCAAGCCCCGGAACAGGGCGAAAGACAAATTGCGTTTGTTTTCTGTCGCCCCTGCCGGGGCTTTAAAATTTGCCGGCCCAAAACCCACGGTTGTCACCGTGGGCTACTTTCTTGACGCTGCTCCGCTGCTCCCGATTGTGATTTCAGAAATTAGAGTTCAACCAATCAGCTCGCGGACTTTCGCGCCGATGTCACCGTGTTTCACCAGCGATTCGCCGACGAGGATTGCGCCCGCGCCGCATTTTTTCAAACGCTCCACATCCGCGTGCGAATGAATTCCACTTTCCGCGACAAGAATCTTTCCATCACCAATTTTCTTCGCCAACTTTTCCGTCGTTGCCAAATCCACTTTGAAAGTTTTCAAATCGCGATTGTTCACGCCGATCAATTGCGGAGAAATTTTCAGCGCGCGTTCCAGTTCTTCCTCGTCGTGAACTTCCACCAAAACAGCGAGTCCGGCTTCAACGGCGAGCGAATGGAATTTTGCCAATTGCTCGTTGCTCAAAATGGCGACGATGAGCAGGATAGCGTCCGCGCCCCATTCGATGGCTTCGAGAATCTGGCGTTCATCAATGATGAAATCTTTGCGCAATAGGGGAATTTTCACGGCGGCGCGGATTTGGCGGAGATAATCCAGCGAGCCTTGGAAAAATTTCTCGTCGGTCAAAACGGAAAGGCAGCTTGCACCCGCCGCTTCGTATTCTTTGGCGATTTTTACCGGATCAAAATCTTTGCAAATGATTCCTGCGGACGGCGAAGCTTTTTTAACTTCCGCAATCAGCGCGATGTCGCCGCGCGGATTTTTCAGCGCGGAAATAAAATCGCGCCGCTCGCCGTGCTCCAGCATCGCGTCGCGCAAATCGCCGGCGGCGATGAGGCGCGCGGGCAGTTGCGCGACTTCGCGTTTCTTTTGTTCAACGATTTCGTCGAGGATGTTCACGAATTTATTTTACCGCAGAGACGCGGAGACGCAGAGAAATTTATGGAATCAATTCATTCAGCGGACGACATTTTCCACCGCGATGAATCATGGCATGACAATTTGCGCAAACAATTGCCAAATCATCAAGCGAAGTTTCCGAAGGTGATTCTCGATTTCCAAGTGGTTTCAAGTGGTGAACATGGGCGAATTCTTTTCCAAGCTCGCCATAAACTTTTTCAAAATCAAAACCGCAACGCGGAACCTCACAAATCAATCGGCCTTGATTTTTGTCGAGTGCTTGTTTGAGTTTTGCAGCCCGAAGTTTTTGTTCCCGTTTTCGATGTCGAATTAAAGCGATTATCTCTTCGCCTTCAAAAGCCTTGATTTCATCATCAACAAAAACGCTACCGAGACTGGACGCTCCGATGTGTTCAGCCCAAATGCGCTCCAGCTCTTCGGCAATTTCTGTCGGAATCAAGACGCCTGAAGATTGTGGCGTCCAGTGCATTTCAGCCAATTTTCCGCTCTGCAATATAGACAACGAAAGTGGTGAATCAATGAATGGATTTAGAAGTCGCTCCCACTCGCAATCTGCAAAAAAAGTTTTTTCACCAAGCGCAGCTTTTTCTTCATTCCAATGAACGTCAAGTTTGGGAGCAGACTTAACCCAACCTGATGCAATTATTCCTTTTGGTTTTTTGCCCAAGCGAATTAGAAAAGCTCGGTCGCCTTGTTTGATTCGTTTGGAATTCGCATGGCAACTCCATCGCTCCGAAATAATTTTCCCTGACGCATTTTCATTCGCCCGCAAAGCCAAATCTTCCCACTGCCATTGTTTTGGGTTCCATGTGAAAAGATAGGTATTCATTTTCTCTGCGCCTTTGCGTCTCTGCGGTAAATTTTATTCCTCGTCATCCTTCACGCCCTGCATCCGCTTGAGCGGGCAGCCGGCGCGGAGCCAGGCGTTCACGAACGGATCGAGCGCGCCGTCCATCACGGCTTGCACGTCGCTGGATTGCGCGCCGGTCCGCAAATCTTTCACCATGCGATACGGCTGAAAAACGTAGCTGCGAATCTGGTTGCCCCACGAGATGCTGCCTTTGTCACCGTAAAAACGTTCCATCTCGCCTTTGGCCTGGTCGAGCTTCAGCGCGTAAAGTTTGGAGATGAGCATCGCCATCGCGGTGGCCTCGTTTTGCACCTGGCTGCGTTGCGCCTGCGACGCGGCGACGAGGCCGGTGGGAATGTGCGTGAGGCGCACGGCGGTTTCCACCTTGTTCACGTTCTGGCCGCCTTTGCCGCCGGAACGAAACGTGTCGCGCAAAATTTCCGTCTTGGGAATCACGATGTCGGTCTCCAGCAAGTCGCTCAATTCCGCGACGGTGTCCACGCTGGAAAAACTCGTGTGCCGGCGCTTGTTGGAATCGAACGGCGAGATGCGCACGAGGCGATGCACGCCGCGCTCGGCTTTGCAAAAACCATAGGCATTTTCGCCCTCGACGCGGAAGGTGACGCTTTTCAAACCGGCGGAATCGCCCGCGAGCGCGTCGGTGACTTCCCATTTCCAGCCGCGCGAATCGAACCAGCGGCCATACATGCGCGAGAGCATTTCCGCCCAGTCCTGCGCCTCGGTGCCGCCCGCGCCGGCGTTGATGGTGAAGATGCAGTTGCACTTGTCGTGCGGGCCGTTGAGAAACGTTTTCAGCTCGAACGCGTCGAGGTCGGCGAACAGTTTTTTCGTGTCCGCTTCCAGCTCGGCCTCGATTTTGGTCTGCACGGTTTCCGGCTCCGCCTGCCCGAGTTCGAGCATGACTTGCAAATCTTCGACTTGTTTGCCGAAACGCGCGAGCGGTTCCAGTTTGCCGCGAATGTCATTCGTCTCGTTGATGACCTTCTGCGCGGCTTCCTGGTTGTTCCAGAAAGTTTCGCCGCTCATCTGCGCTTCGAGTTCGGCAAACCGTTGGTTCAATTTGGGGACGTCAAAGAAACCTCCGCAAGTGGGTGAGCTTGTCGGCGGCGAGCGAAATTTGCGGGCGGACGATGTCGAACATCCGGGCAGAATAAAGAATTCAGGAGCCAGAATCCAGAATGGTTTTAGCCACAGATTGACACAGATGAAACACAGATTTTTTTCATCTGTGAAAATCTGCGCCAATCTGCGGCTCAAAAATTAAAGTTCATCTTCGCGCTCGGTGTAAAACAGCTTGAATGCGCGGTCGTAGTCAGCTTCCGGCACGAAGACTTGGGCGGGACGGCTCAAGTCGCCATCGTCGGGCAACGTGGCGTACACGAAATTCTGCGTGGCGGCGATGCCGTGTTTTTCCAGCATCACGACGAGCATCTCGGCGTTGACAACCGGGCCGGTGTAAAACAGTTTCACGCGGGGAATTTAGCCGCAAGCGGGCGGCTTATTCGAATTGAAAAAGCGCGGTTTCATGGCCGCGAAACGGATTCATTGATGACCGCCGCTCTTGACCTGCGAATAGAGAATGAAGAAAAGCACTACGATGACAATGGCCACGACGACACCGCCGATCAGGAAGTAAAGGTTGACCTTGTTGGTCTTTTTGGCGAAGGCGGTGTTGGTGTCGAAACCCGGCGGGCGCGCGCCCTGCTCCAGGTCGCTCATGCTGACGCCGCGCGGCACGACAAAGGTGGAGGATTCCTTTTTTTGGGGCGCGGGCGGCGGCGCGGCGGTGGAACCGGCGGCGGGCTTGCCGTCGTCAATTTTCAGTTCTACCTGGCCGAAGCGCAGGGTCTGGCCGGGCTGCAAAACGCTCTCGGTGATTTTCTGGTTGTTGATGAAGGTGCCGTTCGTGGAGCCGATGTCCTTGATGACGATGTCGCTGCCGCGCAGCAAAATTTCGGCGTGATGGCTGGAAACGGAGGCGTCGGCGATCTGCAGCGTGTTGTCCTCAACGCGGCCAACAGTCGTGCGCTCCACGCTCAATTCATGGATGCGGCCCGTCATGCCTTGGTTCAGGATAACAAGTTTCGCCATAGATTACTTCAGCGGATTATGGCCGCGACTCGTTTCAAGTCAAACGGAAATCATCGGCTGGCACCAACCTGTTTTAGCCGTGCCGTTCGACCAATGCGCGGAATTCGGCGAACAAGGCCGTCGAGTCGTGCGGGCCGGGCGAGGCTTCGGGATGATACTGCACGGAAAAAACCGGCCGGGTCTTGTGGCGCAGGCCCTCGACGGTCTGGTCGTTCAGATTGATGCGGGTCACGGTCACGTCCGGGGACAGGCTGGCCGCGTCCACCGCGAAGCCGTGGTTCTGCGACGTGATTTCCACCCGGCCGGATTCCAAATCCTTGACCGGCTGGTTGCCGCCGCGATGGCCGAATTTCAATTTGAAAGTTTTTCCGCCGAATGCCTGGCCGAGAATTTGATGGCCGAGGCAGATTCCAAAAATCGGAACGCCGGTTTCCGCGAGCGTCTTCACTTCGCGCACGATGTAGTCGAGCGCCGCCGGATCGCCGGGGCCGTTCGAGAGAAAAATGCCGGCGGGCTTGTGCTTCAAAGCGTCGGCGGCGCTCGCGGTCGCGGGCAAAACCTGCGTGGCGAATCCGTGCTGCCGCAAACGGCGCAGGATGTTGTATTTCATCCCGTAATCGAACGCGACGATCGGGATGTCGGCGGGCGGCAGCGGTTTTCGGAAATTGCGTGATTCGGCGACTTTGTTGCCGCGAACGAGATCGAATGCCGCGCTCTGCTCATCCTTTTCGTCCCAGCGAAATTCGTTTTTGTGGGTGACTTCCTTGACGTAATCCACGCCGACGAAAATAAATTCCTTCGCGCGCCGGATCGCCTCGGCCTCGGAAATTTCTTCCGTCGAAATAAATCCGTTCAGCGCGCCGCGCACGCGCAGTTTTTTCGTCAACGCGCGCGTGTCAATTCCCTGGACGCCGGGAATGCCGTTGTCTGCCAGATATTTTTCCAGCGAAGCATCCGCGCGCCAGTTGCTCACGACCGGCGAAAGTTCGCGGATGACAAATCCCGCGACATGCGGACGCCACGATTCCACATCCTGCGAATTCACGCCGTAGTTGCCGATGAGCGGACAGGTCATCGTGACGATCTGGCCTTTGTAAGACGGGTCGGTGAGGATTTCCTGATAACCGGTCATCGAAGTGTTGAAACAAACCTCCCCGCAGGCCGACGCTTTCGCGCCAAAACCTTGTCCGTGGAAAACCGAGCCGTCTTCGAGGGCGAGGATTGCTTTCATCAAAAGCACATCCTAAAGACGCGGTGCGGACGGTTCAAGTTTTAACAAAAGGGCGCGGGCCATTTCTGGCCGCGCCCGAAAGAGTCTCGTTGCGGAAAATTATTTGTTCTTCGCCTCGTCCAGCTTGGCGATGAGCGCCTTCGGCCCGCCGGCGAGATAGCCCACCTGTTTCCAGACGACGGTGCCGTCCGGCTTGAGCGCGATCAAAGTCGGAAAGCCTTCGATGCTGTATTTCGTCTGGAGCGCGGCATTGGCCTTTTTCAGGTCGTCGGACTGCGGCTTCTTATTCGGATAATCCAGTTGAACCAGCACCAGATTCTTGCTCGCGTAATCGGTGAATTCCGTCTTGGAAAACGTTTCCTTGTCCAGCTTCATGCACCAGCCGCACCAGTCCGAGCCGGTGAAATCCAGCAGCACCAGCTTGTTGTCGGTTTTGGCTTGCGCCTCGGCTTTGGTCACGTCGGTCAGCCAGTTCAAATCCGCCGCGTTGACTTTGAGAAGTGCGCAGCAGGCGAGCAATGCGATTGCGATTTTTTTCATAATTGATTTGTGTTCGAGTTTGGTTTCAAGGTTTAGACCGCGACCGGCTCATTTTGTTCAGACCAGACGATTTTTCCGGCCACAATCGTCGCCACCGCCCTGCCTTTGAGTTTCCAGCCGGAAAACGGACTGTTTTTGGATTTGCTCGCGGAATCTTCCGCGCGGAAAATCCATTCTTCGTTCGGATCAAAAACCGTCACGTCCGCGTCCGCGCCGACGCTCAACGTGCCTTTTGGCAAATTCAACAACCGCGCAGGATTGATGGTAAATTTCGCAATCATATCCGCGAGCGAAATTCTTTTGGTGTGAACCAATTGCATGAGCGAAAGCGCGAGTTCGGTTTCCAGGCCAGTGATGCCGAACGGCGCGTAGTCGAATTCCACTTCTTTTTCGTAATCGCAGTGCGGCGCGTGGTCGCTGCATAAAATTTCAATCGTGCCGTCGGCCAGGCCTTCGAGAACCGCCTCGCGGTCGCGCGCGGTTCTCAACGGTGGATTCATTTTGAAATTCGTGTCGTAGCTCGGCCACGACGGAAGTTCGTCGGTTTGCGAATCAGCCAGAATTTTTCCATCGTGCGCCCAGAATTTTTCGCTGCCGGCAATTGCGGAGTCAGTCAAAACAAAATGGTGCGGACACGCTTCGCCGGAAATCCGGACGCCGCGTTTTTTTGCCTCGCGCAAGAGCGCCACGCTGCCCGCCGCGCTCAAATGCTGGCAGTGAATTTTTGCGCCGGTCAGCTCCGCGAGCAAAATATTCCGCGCGACGATCATCTCCTCGCCCGCCGACGGCCAACCGCGCAAACCAAGCGCGAGACTCCAGTAACCTTCGTGCATCACGCCGTCGGTCACGAGCGAGTAATCCTGGCAGTGGTCAAAAATTGGCAGGCCGAACATCTGCGCGTATTCGCACGCGCGGCGCATGAGTTCGTGGTTCTGCACGCAATGGCCGTCGTCGGTGATGGCCACGACGCCGGCTTTTTTCAGCGAACCGACCGGTGCGAGTTCTTCGCCCGCGATATTTTTGGTGATCGCGCCGGTGACGAAAACATTGACGATGCCTTCCTGCGCCGCGCGTTCGTGGATGAGCGCGACTGTGCCGGCATTGTCAATCGTCGGCGACGTGTTCGGCATGCAGACGACGGAAGTGAACCCGCCGCGCGCCGCCGCCGCCGTGCCCGTGGCGAGATTTTCCTTGGTCGTCTGGCCGGGTTCGCGCAAATGGACGTGCAAATCAATCAGACCGGGACAAATAATTTTTCCGAGCGCATCCAGGCGGTCAATCCCATCCGGCGCGGAAAGGTTTTTGCCGACGGCGGAAATTTTTCCATCCAGGATGAGAACGTCCGCAGAAGAATCGAATTTGTTCGCGGGGTCAACCACGCGTCCGCCGGTCAGAAGCAGCGAATTCATCGGCGCGAGTCTAGCGCGCGGCGATTGACAAGGCAAGCGCGGGCGTTTTAGTATTTGCGCACAAGTCTCGCGGGCTTGCCGCACCGAAGTGCGGCGGCGCGCAGGCGGGCGTAGTTCAATGGTAGAACGGCAGTTTTCCAAACTGCTCACGAGGGTTCGATTCCCTTCGCCCGCTCCATTCTCAATTTTATTCAATAGAATCAAGTGTTTTGTGAGATTAAGACAGTTACAAAATGCGCTACTGCTAACGCCTACTGCTAACAAGTCCAACTGTTTCAACTATGTTTCCCGCTGTCGGTAAAGTGCGAAATGTTGGACGTGGCGCGGTTTGTCCGCTCTCTGATTCATGCGTCCGGCTCGGCAAGGCAGGACACCCCGCCGCCGTAAGGATTCTTTCCCGACGATACTTTTGAACAGGTATTTACGAAACTGCACCGTCTTTCCGTGAGTGAGTTTTGACAAAACAAAGCCACGAAAAACTTTGCGCGGCTTGGTCTGCGGATGTCCAAGCGGCGGGCGTATCATGGCGGGCAATGGGAACGCCGCCTTATTATTTCGGGCATCGTCCGCCGCCGTCTGTGCGGTCGGAAAGCCCGTTCGCAAAATTCATCGTGCGCTGCGGCAAGTGCGGCTGCGAACGTCTCCGCGCCGTCAGCGATGTTGACGACGCCAGCGGCGAACTGGCGATTTTCCTTGTGTGTCCGTGCGGCCAGCGCGAGAAAATTCCCGTGCGCTAAAACATTGTGCCGTGTGATTGATAATGCCGAGCACAGGGAGCGATTCTTCAGAAAAGTTGAGGAATCGCCCTTTTTTTTGATTTTCAACTCGGCATTATCAGAGGCTTTGGAAAAAGCCCCTGCGCGACTTCGACAGTTCTGGTCAATCCAGCTATTTTTTCTGATTCCGTTTGTGAAGACGTTTGGGAATTGACGGGCTGAAAAACGTGTTCCCATTGTGAACTTCACGAATTGCCGCGCACACATTGTTGGCGGCTGTTGGTTTGATGAGATATCTTCAATGAACCGGGCCGTCGGTCGCGTGTCGCGCGGGGAGACGGCGGGGACTCATTGCCGAGGGTTCACGCGGAGCGGGATACGGCAATGGGGCGGCTTTGCAGATAACTAACATCTCTTGTGCAACTACCGGGTTCGCATCCTTCATGCCAGCCGTCCGCAGAGCCAAAGTTGAACTGCGCGAATTCAATTCCCCGGCACAGTCGCGCCAGCGCGAAGCCGTTTGCTGGACTCCATGCCGTCATGCGTAGCGAGCGCGGAGCTTGGCGGCAAGGTGTCCATCATATCTTGTAGCGCAAAGTGTGTGCGGACTGTTTCGCGCCGGTGCGAGCCGCACTTGCCAATTCAAAGCCCCGGCGCGCAACAAGCGAAAGCTGGCCGCTCGCACGCACGAATTTTTCAATCGTTAAAACCGGGGATCAACAAACCAATTTTCCCCCGCCGAGCCGCGCAGCGGCGAGTTTCATGCCGGGCACTCGCGCGCCAAAACCGTTGAACGTCGTGGCCGCGTGGATTGGAATGAAAGCATCCGAACGTGAGAAACCGTCCGCTCCGCGCGCGAGTGCAAGCGTCCGCACGCCGGGCGTGACGTTGGAACTAACCTGTGAAGGCGTGCGGCTCGCCGCGTTAAGCGGCGAGAGCGACCGGCATCGCGCGCGGCCAAAGACATTCGACAAGAGAAAACCGTCGCTGGTTGCGCGTTCGTATCTATTGAGCGCGGCGAACACTCATTGCATTGCGGACGGCGTTACGATTTCACCAGCGTTTTGACACAGTAGCTATTGAGGCTTTCACCGGCGGCAAGGGCTTTGGCGGCAAGGCGGCGGTGCATGGACGGTTCAACGCGCAAAACAAATTTGCCGCTGAAATCTTTTTTTCCCAGCGGGTCGGGCATGGCGTGGCCGTCCGCGTGAATCAATTCCACCATTTCCTCGACGGCCTGACAGAGTTCCGCATACACGCGCGCCTCGTCGCCGCCGTGAACTCCGCCCGCCATGATTTCCGGGCAGCGGCCAATGAAGCATTGATCTTCGTCGCTCCACTCCACAAACTTCGCGTAGTGCGCGGCCTGTTCTTTGATTTGCTTGCGTGTCATAAATTTATTCTTTCACCGTTTTCAACGCCTGTCGCACGTCGCGTTCCTGATAATGCTTGGCATCATCGCCCGCGCCGCCGCTGATTGTCACCCGCAAACCTTTGGGATGCGTGAAATTCCGATGGCTGCCTTTGCCGCCCCGGTTCACAAAACCGACTTTTTCCAAGTCGGCTATCAGTTGTCGCAGTTTGCGCGGCATTTCAGTATCAAATTAGTATCACAGAGGTTTGCGGTTGTCAATGACGTTCAAATTCAGCGGAGCGACGGCATTTTATTCACGGCGGCGCGGAGTTGTTCTAGTTCGTGATGCGTGTATTTTTGATGCTCGCGCTCGGTCTTGTGGCCGGTGAGCTTCATCCGCATTTCCGCGCTGACACCCTTGTTTGCGAGCGCGCTGGTGAAACTGTGCCGCAACGCATGAAACGTGCGGCGTGAAAGTTGCCGGACGCCCGCGCTTTTCACGGCTTGTAAATCCAAGCCCGCTTTCCGCATGAGACGTTTGAAGGTTTGGGAAAGTCCGTTGCGTCCGCCGGGCTTCAATCCGGCCATGCGCGGCATGATGAAAACTTCCGGCTTGTCTGTCCCCGCGAGTTTTTCCAAGTGCGCCAGCAATTCAGGATGAAGCGGCACGGTGACTTTTTCCCCCGTCTTGGCTTGCGTGTAGGAAATCGTTTCGTCGGCAAAGTCCACGTCCGGCCATGCCATGCGGCAACAATCGGATAGACGCGCGCCGATGTAGTAGGCCAAAAGAATGAGCGTTTTCCATTCGTCTTGCGCGGTGTTGACAAGGATGTTCACTTCCGCTGGCGTGAATGTGCCGCGCTCCACGCCCTTCACTTTGGGCAGTTCAACGGCTTCCGCCGGATTCGTCGGGATGATGCCTTGCCGCCGCGCCGCGTTCAACGCCGTGCGAATGACTTTGACGCTCAAAACGACGGTGGACGATGAAAGTTTTTCGTCTGTCCGCGCCGCCATGAAGCGTTCAACGTCGTGCGTCGTGAGTGACGTAAGCGGTTTGTTTACCCGCTCGCCAAGCACGGCGTAAAAGTTTTGCACCGCGCCGTCGTAACGCGCATTGGTGGAAACGGCCTTGCGTGTCTTTTTCCCCGCGAGCCATGAATCAAAGAAGGCTTTGACGGTAGGCGAGCGGAGCGTTTCTTCCCCGCCCGCGCGCTCCATGATGTCCGCAACGATCTTGCGCGCCTGTGCTTCGACAAGGTTGCCCGCGCCCGCGAGCTTGGCGGCGCGCTCGAATTCAAACGCGGCGGCAAGTGCCTTTGAGCGGTCTTTACATTTCGTGGAAACAAGGGATAACCTGCCGTCAGTGCCGCGAAATGCGGCGTGCCAGTATTGAGAAGCAGGGCGTCGGTGAACGGATGCCATAGTGCTGCTAACAATACTGCTAACGTGTGATGTTGTCAACAATGTTTCAATGTGTAGATAATGCTAGTGTTTTAGAAGATTAGGCGTGCGGAATGGAAACGAGGGTTCGATTCCCTTCACCCGCTCCACTTTCATCAAGTCAAAAAACGCGTGCGCCGCTCCACTTTTCAATTCGCCGGATTTGTTTTCTGCCTCGCGGCGCTCGTTTTGGCCGGCCAGACCGCCGCCGCGCTCGACCGCACAAATGTCGTCTTCAAAATTTTCCAGTTTCCGCCGGACAAAATTCCGACGATCGACGGCGGCACGAACGATTGGAACATCGTCCCTGAAAGTTACGTCATCGGCGGCGACCAGCTCGTGGACGACAACGGCAAACACCAGTGGACCGACGCGTCGTCGCCAAAGATTCGCGTGCGCGTCGGCTGGGTGAAAGGGCTGAACCGTCTTTATTTTCTCTACGAGGCCGACGACGATTACTGGGATTTTTCCGGGCCGGGCCTGCACAACGACACGTTTGAACTGGTCGTGGACGGCGACCTTTCCGGCGGCCCGCTCATCGAACGGTTCTCGCCCGCGCGCGACCTGCTCGGCAAATGGGAAACTTATTTTTCCATGCAAGGCGCGCACGCGCAGAATTACCACATCTTCACGCCGGCGGCCGGCAAGGATTGGTGCATGGTCTGGGGGCCGGAGCAGTGGATCAAGGAACTGCCTTACGCGAACGCGGCGCAGAAATACGATTTCAAACCGGGCCAGCCAGGACATTACGTTTTGGAATTTTGGATCACGCCCTTCGATTTCGCCGGCGCGGACGGCCCGCCGCGCGCGGTCGAATCCATACTGAAGGAAAATATAATCATCGGTCTGTCGTGGGCCGTGATTGACTACGACGACGTGAATTCCGGCACCACGAACAACGGCTTCTGGAACCTTTCACGTCATCACACGATGTATGGCAACGCCGATTACCTGTGCGCCTTCAAGCTGATGCCGCTGGAGCCGCCATTCCAAAAACCGATCGAGGCGCAATGGTCGTTTTCCGTCGTGGACATGGAACGGCGGCTCGTCGCGTTCAAGGATTTGTCCGCCGGCAAAATAACTTCGTGGAAATGGGATTTTGGCGACGGCGAAACTTCCGCCGAGCAAAATCCGGTTCACACTTACAAACAGCCGGGGAATTACGTCGTCGTGCTTTGGGTCGAAGGCCCGGCGGGAAAATCGCGCCGCGCGAAAGTCTGGGACGTGACGCTGAAATGACTGGGATGAGAACAAAATTATTTCTGTGCGCCGCGCTCTTCGCGCTGGATTTTTCCCTCGCGGCAAAAACGTTCAACGTCCTTGATTTCGGCGCAGTCGGCGACGGCCACGCGCCCGACACGGCGGCGATCCAGCGTGCGATTGACGCGGCGGCAACCGAGAGCGGACAGGTTTTGATTCCGCGCGGTCACACGTTTCTGGTCGCCACCTTGAATTTGAAGGGCGGCATTGATTTTCATCTCGACGGCGAATTGCTCATCAGCACGAATCAGTCGGATTACGCCGGCGATGGCGTGATCACGGCGTCAAACGCGCCTGACTTGAAAATCACCGGCGGCGGAAAAATTCTTGGCCGCTCGCTGTCATTCATGACCGGTTACGACGCGACGAACGAATGGTGGCTCTTCAAGGAATGGCGGCCAAAAATGTTCGTGCTGACCGGCTGCACGAACCTCGTCGTGCGCGGCATCACGTTTGGCGACGCGCCGTTCTGGGGCTTGCACCTGCTCGGCTGCAAAAATGTCCTCGTGGAAAACGTGACCGTGAACAACCGGCTCGACGTGCCGAATTGCGACGGCATTGATCCCGATCATTGCCAGGACGTGGAAATCCGCAATTGCCGGCTCACCTGCGGCGACGACTGCATCGTCCTCAAAACCACGCGGCAGACGAACGACTTCGGCCCGTGCGCGGACATCCACGTCCACGATTGCGTTTTGCAGACGCAGGATTCCGCCCTGAAAATCGGCACGGAAACCACCGGCGACATCCGCGACATTTTGTTCGAGCGGTGCAAAATTCTTTCCGCCAGCCGCGCCCTGACGATTCAACTGCGCGACGAGGGCGACATTCACAACGTTGTTTTCCGCGATATCAAATTCACGTCGCGCTATCACAGCTATCCGTGGTGGGGGCACGGCGAGGCGATTTCGCTCACGGCCATTCCGCGCCTGCCGACGACGAAGCTGGGAACCATCCGCGACATCGAAATTCAAAACGTCCTTGGCCGCGCCGAAAACAGCATCCGCATCAATGGCACACCCGCGAGCCGCATTCAAAACATCCGGATTGAAAAAATCTGCGTGCAGTTGAACCGCTGGACAAAATACCTGGGCGGATTTTTCGACAACCGCCCGACCAAATTGTTCGAGCCGGTTGAAACGCACGACACGCCCGGTTTCAGCATCCGTTACGCCGATGATGTCACCCTGAAAAATTGTCGCGTCACTTGGGGACGAAATTTGCCGGATTATTTCAGCGGCGCGCTTGAAGCCGAAAACGTGACCGGCCTGCGCCTGACCGGGTTCAAAGGCAAAGCCGCGCATCCCGGGCGCGATGCAGCAATTTTGATCCGGTAAGCGAACGCAGTGCCTTGAAGTGCGCGCGGCGGATTGATTTTTGGACACGGAATGGCAGCCCGCGAACGCAGAAACCACTTGATTTCAAAGGCATTTTTTAGTTGGCACGCGCGTTGCTTATTGACAGGCGTGCAAAGAACGGGACAGTTAAGCAAGCTACTCAGGCTGGTCGCGGCGGGAAGAAATTTTCTTCCTTGCGCACTCCTGTTGCTGGCCATGGCGACCACCGCGCGCGCGGATGAACCGGTGGCCAAGGAAAAAACTTTCATCGCCGCTGTTCAGGAGCGTCCAAAGCTGGAACGCCGCGATTTGCTCCTGTTCTTTCATGAGAACCTCGGCGCGCACAACCACTCGAATGTCTGGTTCACCGTCCGCGCAGATTTCGCCGAGTTCGCATTCAACGACGGCCTCACGCCGCGCCAGTTGCCTTGTATTGCCGGCATCAAGGCCAGTTTCAGTTTCTGATTTTCCGCATGACCCCCTCCCTCAATGCGGCCCGCCATCGGGCGGGCCGCCTTCCATTTTCCGGTCAGAACTTTTTTTGCACCACGCTGTCGCGCTGCACCCAGTCAGGACTCGGATTCGGAAAATCCAGGTTGTAATTCAGCCCGCGACTTTCCGGTCGCATCAACGCGCACTGCACGATCAATTCCGCAACGGTCGCGATGTTGCGCAATTCCAGCAAATCACTCGTCACGTTGAAATTCCAATAGTAGTCGTGAATTTCCTCCTGCAAATTCGCGATGCGCTTTTGCGCGCGCTGCAATCGTTTGTTCGTGCGCACGATGCCGACGTAATCCCACATCAACCGCCGGATTTCGTCCCAGTTGTGCGAAACGACGACGAGTTCATCCGCGTTTGTGGCGTTGCCCGATTGCCAGGCAGGAATTTTCGCGTCCATTTTTTGCGGCAACGCTGAAAGAATTTTTACCGCCGCGCGATGCGCGCAAACCAGCGCCTCCAAAAGTGAATTGCTCGCCAGCCGGTTCGCGCCGTGCAAGCCGGTGCAGGCCGCCTCGCCCACCGCGAAAAGTCCCGCGATGTCTGTCTCGCCGTCCACGTTCGTCACCACGCCGCCACATTGGTAGTGCGCCGCCGGCACGACGGGAATCGGCTCCTTCGTGATGTCAATGCCGTAGCGCAGGCACGTTTCGTAAATGTTCGGAAAGCGTTCGATGATGAATTTCGCGGGCTTGCTCGTGATGTCCAGCAGCACATGATCCGCGCCGGATTTTTTCATCTCGCTGTCAATCGCGCGCGCCACGATGTCGCGCGGTGCCAGCGATTTCAGCGGATGGACGGCGTCCATGAATTCTTTGCCGGCGAGCGATTTCAAAACACCGCCTTCGCCGCGCACGGCTTCGGAAATCAAAAATGATTTCGCCTTCGGATGATACAGACACGTCGGATGAAACTGCACGAACTCCATGTTCGCGATGCTCGCGCCGGCGCGATACGCCATCGCCACGCCGTCGCCGGTCGCGATGTCGGGGTTCGTCGTGTAGAGATAAACCTTGCCGCAGCCGCCAGTCGCGAGCACCGTCACCGGCGCGGAAAAAATCGCGACGTGATTGTGATTTTTGTCGAACACATACGCGCCGAGGCAGCGGTTTTCGCCAACGTAGCCGAGCTTCTGGCTCGTGATCAAATCAATCGCCAGATGATTTTCAAAAATCTCGATGTTCGGCTGCTTGGAAATCGCGTTCAACAAAGCGCGCTCGATTTCGCGGCCGGTCACGTCCTTCGCGTGCAAAATTCTGCGCTTGGAATGGCCGCCTTCCTTGCCGAGATCCAGTTCGTGCGCGCCATGCGACGCCGGAATTTCGCGCTCGGAAAATTTCATGCCGAACTCGATCAACTCCGCGATGCGCGCCGGCCCTTCCTCGACAATCGTGCGGACAATTTTTTCTTTGCACAAACCCGCGCCCGCTTCGAGTGTGTCGCGCACGTGCGACTCGAACGAATCCTCCTTGCTCGTCACCGACGCGATGCCGCCCTGCGCGTAATTCGTGTTCGACTCCGCGCGGTCTTTTTTCGTGACGATGGCCACGCGTCCGCGCGGCGCGACCTGCAACGCAAAGGTCAAACCTGCAATACCGCTGCCGAGAACGAGAAAATCAAATTGTTTCATGCGAGCGAAAATTTTTTAACGCAACTTGTTTTCCGTCTCAATCTGCACGTCGGGAAAAATCTGAATCAAATCTTTTAAGGGAATATCGAACTCGCCTCGTTTGGTTGTGTAGCCATTTTGCAAACCGTCAGGACCTTTTGGCGTAAAATTGTTTCCGTGTGGATTCCAAACATGGCAAACATCAGTTTGTTTGTCATAGCCAAGAATAGCATATTCGTGACCCGGAGTTATGCCGGGAGTTTTTTTACCCTCGGGCGTTCCCGCTATTATCAATCTGCGTTCGCTTTGTGCTGCAAACAAGCCTTGTCGTAATTCGGATAATTGAGAAGCGTTGGCGCGAATTTTTCCAAGCGGAAACTTTCTTGTTTCAAAGCCATCGAGTATTTGAATAGTTTTAGCAGAATTAAAACCTTCATAGATATTTTCGTTGGGATGTTCTGTAGCTATAAGAACTCTTCGATAAGCTTTTTCCAAGATGGTGAACCATAGCCCGTTTGTCCCTGCGGAAGAAAAAAGTGCAATGTCTGAATCTGTGATGTGAGTAATTTTTATTCTTTTTCCATTGCCAAAACTGACAGTAGTTGAGCCATCAGGATTTTGCGTGAACATATTTTTAACGGCAGCGGGGTTGCGATAAACCATTGCTCCAACGGTTGAGACAAAAGGACAATCTCCAAGTTGCCCTTGATGAGTCGCTTCAAATGCAGGTGATTCTTGAGGAAATAATTCACGCGAAGTTGCATGAATTTTCCGAAGCGCATTTTGATAATTTTTCTGAAATGGAAAAGTTTTGCCTGACGAATTAGAATCTTCCTGATCATCAGTTTGCTCGTCAGAATTCAAAGCCTTGTTTGATGCGCTGGAAATGAGATATTTTTCTGTGATTGGCGGCAAATCGTGTTTTGCCTTGCGAACACCGTGCCCAACCGCTGTGATTGCAGCAGCAACTTCGCCACGGACTTTTGAATTTTCCATCGCGGCAAAAACCTCATCTTTGGAAAGAACACCATCACCATTTTTATCCCATTTACTGAAATGTTGGTTTACGACATCGGCAAATTTTGGAATTGAAGAGTTGTCTTGAGCAAAGATTTTCGTGAAAGCAAAAAAACTCGTTGCGAAAACGAGTGAGGGGAAAATTGTTTTCATAAGTTTCATCCTTTGCCTCTGTAGGTTAATCACAGTTTTGCATTATCAATCAACCGCGTCTTGCCGACGAACACCGCCAGCGCCAAGTGCGTGCCGCGTTTGACCTGCGCCACGGGCTTCAAAGTTTCAGGATTGAAAAATTCGACGTAATCCAGTTTTGCGTCCGGCTCGATTTCAATCAGCATTTTCAAATCCGATTTCAAGTCCGCCGCTGAAACCAATTTTGATTTTTCAACAATCCATTTGGCGATTTGAAGCGCGCACCAAAGCACCGTCGCCTGCCGCCGCAAATCGCCGGCGAGATATTTATTGCGCGAACTCATTGCCAGTCCGTCGCGTTCGCGCAGTGTCGGCGCGACGATGATTTTTACCGGAAAATTCAAATCCGCCACCATGCGTTGAATCACGGCGGCTTGCTGAAAATCTTTCTGCCCGAACACCGCGACATCCGGCAGCACGATGTTGAACAGTTTTGCCACCACCGTCGTCACGCCGCGAAAATGCGTTGGCCGCGACGCGCCTTCCATCACGCGCCCCAGATTTTCCTCGATGACGTAAGTGCTGTAATTTCCTTCAGCCTTGCCTGAATACATTTCAGCATCGCTCGGCGTGAAGACCAAGTCCACGCCCGCTTCGCGGCACAGTTTCAAATCGCGTTTCAAGTCGCGCGGATATTTTGAGAGGTCCTCGGTCGGCGCGAATTGCGTCGGGTTGACGTAAATGCTCACGACTACTTTTCCATTTTTACCAACGCGCTTGCGCGCCGCGCGCACAAGGCTCAAGTGACCATCGTGCAAATAACCCATCGTCGGCACGAAGCCGATTTTAATTCCCGCGCGCGACCATTTTTTAGCGAGCCGTTGCATCGCGGCGATGGAAAAAACGATTTGCATGGCGGCAAGGTTAATGACGATTCACCAAACAAACAAGCCGCGCGGATTGCTCCACGCGGCTCGTGCGATTCAAAAAATTTTACCGGCGCGCGGCGAAATTCATCGGCGAACTCTGCGGCATTTCGTGGGCGCAGGGCTGATTGATCGGCGCATCGGGCGTGATGTTGTTTTGCGTCACAATGTTGTTCGCGAGCATCCAGGCCTCGACTTCCTCGCCACTGATGTCGGGCAGCATCTGGCCGTTGATCTCGACGCACGGGCTTAACATCTGGCCGCTCTTCTCGATCATTTCCTGGCGCTGCAACGGGTCGTTGATGATGTCGCGATCCTCGAACGGCAGGTCGTATTTTTTGAGGACGGCACGGACGCCCTGGCTCCAGCCGCAGGTCGGTTTCAAATAGGCAACAATCTTTGGTTTGTTCATGGCCACACAATGCCACATCCCAAAGCGCAGGGCAAATTTTTTAGCCATTTCAGGATTGAATTCGTCGCACGCGTGCTCGACTTTCCGCGGATTTTCAATTGAAATTGTGCGATGGCCAAACCGCAAACCGCAAACCGCAATCTGAAGCTGATCCGTCCGCTCGTCCGCGACTTGCACGCGTATGTGCCGGGCGAGCAGCCGAACATCAAAGGGCTGATCAAGCTCAACACGAACGAAAATCCGTATCCGCCCTCGCCAAAAGTTTTGCGCGCGGTGAAAAATGCGGTGGACGGGCGGTTGCGGCTGTATCCAAACCCGACGGCGCAGTTGTTGTGCGAAAAACTGGCGCGGCTGCACGGCTGCGCGCCGAAAAACATCATCGTCGGCAACGGCTCGGATGAAGTGCTGGCACTGGCGGTGCGCGGGTTCGTGGAACCGATGCCGGAAGTCAGAAGCCGGAAGCCGGAACTGGCGAAGACGATGGTGCAGTATTTCACGCCGAGCTATTCGCTGTATCCGGTGCTGGCGGACATTCATGGCGCGGCGAAAAATCCCGTGCCGCTCAAGGCGGATTTTGGTCTGCCGGGCGTCGCGGAATTGAGGCGCGGAAAAATTTGGGACTTCAACGCGGCGCTGACGTTCGTGACGACGCCGAATGCGCCGAGCGGGCGCGGTTACCAAACGGCGGAACTGGAAAAACTTTGCCGCGCGCAAAAGGGCGTCATGGTTCTGGACGAGGCCTACGTTGATTTTGCCGATGAAAACGCGCTGGCACTGGCGTTGAAGTTTCCACACGTGCTCGTGGCGCGGACATTTTCCAAGGCCTATTCGCTGTGCTTCCAGCGCGTCGGTTATTTTGTTGGAAATCCCCGGCTCATCGCGGCGCTGGACAAAATCCGCGACAACTACAACGTGAACGGTCTCGGCCAGGTCGCCGCCTGCGCGACACTAGACGATTTAAAATTTTACCGCGCGAATTTCAAAAAAATAATTTCCACGCGCGAGTGGCTTTCCCGCGAACTGACAAAACTCGGCTTTCGCGTGCTGCCGAGCCAGGCGAATTTTATTCTCGCGCGACCGCCAAAATTTCCCGCGAAAGCGTGGTTGGAAAAATTGCGCGGGCAAAAAATTCTCGTCCGCTGGTTCAGCGCGCCAGCGGTCAGCGATTTTCTGCGCATCACCATCGGCACGCCGGCGGAAGCGGCGGCCTTGGTCAAAGCCGTGCGAAAAATTTCATCAGGCTGAATTGACCCGCCAAAAAACCTTTGCTTTGCGCAGGCGGCATTTTTTTGTTAAAAGCCAAGCGTGTGCTTTTTGTTTTGTTTGTGTTACTTTTATTAAATGTTGGCTTTTAAGTATTTATATCGGATTAAGGAAAATAGAATTTTTGGTATTTGAGCCGTGTGAGGCAAAAAATACCTCATCTCAAAGCAGGGTCAGTTGTTGTCCGTTCGGCTCACGCAAACTGCTGACCCCAAGACCCAGCAATCGCAGAGGACGCGATACCAGTTTCTCCCGTCCGAGCAGAAAACAGCCGAGCCGGTAAATGTCAGTGGCCTCAGTGATCGGTTCCTCCACGGAAATCTGGCGCGTAAGGGTGGTGAAATCACTGTAGCGAACTTTTGCTTGGACCGTGTGCGCTCCCAGTCGCCGGTGCTTGAGCCGTGACGAAATATCTGCCGCCTGTTCTTTCAGACAGGCACGCAGCACTTTCCGGTCATCGGTGTCCTGAAGAAAAGTTTCCTCGCCGCTGATGCTCTTGATCGCATCTCCAATTTCCAGCGGGCGGTCGTCCTCGCCAAAAGCATATTGCTTGAGCTTTGGTCCAAACGAACCGACGAGGGCACGCAGATCTCCGGCGTAATCCTGCAAATCACCGACCTTGATGATGCCTGCTCGGTTTAGTGTTTGTTCCGTGACCTTGCCGACCCCGTAAAGCGCTCGCACTGGCAGCGGCCGCAAAAAGGCCACCTTCTCTTGATCCGTGACCAGCGTGAGTCCGTCGGGTTTTTTGTGGTCGCTGGCAATCTTGGCCAGCAGTTTGTTGGAGGCAATGCCGATGGTGGCGGTGAGCCTGCGTTCTGATTCGATCCGCTGTTTCAATTTCCGCGCCAACGGCAGGGCCGAGAGCAGCGAGGCGTCGGCACTTTCAGCCTGACAGATAGCCGACACGTCGAGATAAGCTTCGTCGATGGACATGAGTTCGATGACGGCTCCAGTTTCGGCCACGATCGCCATGATGTGCTGTGATTCGTCCCGATAATCATCCATGCGGGGTCGCACAAAAATCCCCTTGGGACAAAGCCGGCCCGCCGTGGCGCTGGGCATGGCGGAATGCAATCCAAATTTCCGCGCTTCATAGCTGGCGGCACACACCACTCCGCGTTGGGTTGGAGGTGCGCCAACAATCACCGGCCGGCCAAGCAACTTCGGGTCATCGCGCTGCTCCACGGAGGCATAAAACGCGTCCATGTCCAGATGGAGAATCACACGAAACATTGCCAAGGAGTTTAGCACAGACGTATGAAAGACGGAAGACGGTCGTATTTGGTCAAGGCATTTCTTGCGACAAAACGGATCTGGTAGAATTTCAGTTGCCTTTCGGTTCCTGCGATTTATTGTAGGACTCAAAGTAGGACAGGAAACCAAACGCGCTGGGGTTGACGTTAAAATCCTACATCACGAAAATATTAGTTCAGAAACGGTTATGGCCACGAAAATTGCCACGTTTGATTCGATTTATAAAAGTGATTTCGCGATTGTAGAAGAGCATCGGGATGATAAAAAGATCCGGCTCTATCCACATACCGATCAACTGTCGTTCATACTCAAGGCGATTAATGAAGAATTCAAAGGCCACATGCCGCCAAAGATCGCGCGTGTAGATCATCGGGCCAGCGATTTTGAAAAAGAGATTCTGAGTGTCAGCGGACTCCTGTTCTGCAACGACATTAATGGCTCAAGAGCAGACGAACTGCAATTTTATCCCCTGCTAGACGAAAAAAAAGTCACGCACTTGCCCTAACGGAAACAATCAGGGGCAGCCAATGAGTGTTGCACTTATTGTTGGCGATAAGAATGTGGAAGCTGTATTAGACACACTCCAACGACATTGCGCTGGTTATAATCGCTGGTGTCGCCCACCAGAGTCAGAAAAACGGAAGTTCTACGAACCATTGCTTGCCTACTCTGCCGCAGCTAAAGAATTATTGGTCGTAGATGTGGAAGAGGAACCGCCTCGCTACCGAGACATTGTCACTGTGCATGAAGCGTATCTAAAAAAGCATCCCGATATTGTGATGGCCAAGGATCATTTCCCGGATAAGTTTCTATTTGGCGAAAAGTCGATGAAATGATGTTAAGCCAAGGCTGAAACGCTGGACGCGCTAAAGTCCGGCGGCAGTTGGAAGAATACTGCGGGCTGGACACGATGGGGACGGTGGAAATTGTAAAAGTATTAAGGAAGTTTTAACTTACCATTTTCCGTCCTATAATTTGCTCGTCTCAAGTTCTTTCAGGGTCTTGCCGGATACATCTTTCCAACAGATGTTGCCGTTCTTGGGGTTGCCAGCAACAATCGTGGCCGCAGCAGAAGGACTGTCAAATGTATGATTTTTTTCAAACCGTAGTTTTTCGCCGACCGACAATACTCCTTCGTTAATCAACTGATCCCGCAGTTTGCGATAACCACCTTGTAAGCTAGATGCCGCGTGAGCAGATGCTTCGGATTTTTCGAGAATCATAAATCCTTCATTTGTCATTCGACCAATTGCTCGGATTTGAAGTTTGGGCAAATCAAACGACAGATTCCCCATGTCCAGCTTTTCGATTGTTTGTTGAATTGCTTGGGTCGGAGGTGGTTCAAAAAGGAGGTAGCGAAGCGTCCCCATAATAGAATACAAATCATCCGTGAATTCTTGCGTAAAATCCTCATCCGAGCATGGGATTGGAGATTCAGTTGGCTCTTTTCCATTAAGTTGACTTCGCCCACGCTTGGTGGCGGATCTCTTTTGGTGATCGGCCAGTCCTCTGTTTGAGCGCGCGGGAAAAGTGAAATGGATTTTTAAATCCGCAATCATAGGCAATTTCAGCAACCGTCTGACCGGTCTCGGCCAGCAGCGAAATACCGCGCTCGATGCGCACATTCCAGAGATACTGCGCGGGGGTGGTATGCAAGTTGTGGTGAAACTTGTTGAGCAAAGTGTTGCGGGAGACACCCGCTGCCAGTCGGGCCGACTGTAAACAATTCTCGTCCGAAAAGTGATCTAGGACGTAACGAAGGAAGGCATTCACCGCCGGGTCACCGATCATTTCACGATTCTTCCTGGAGGAGATGCGTAGAAATTCCGCAAAGGCGCAAAAAGCGAGATGCTCAATTAATGCGTCGAGCGGGTTGTTTGGCGTCGGTTTGAGTTTGAGCGCTTCATCAAACAGCGAACGGAGCAAGCTGGAAACAGGCAACGAAACAAGGGGTTGAGTGAGATCATTTCGCACGTCCTTGGGCATGTATCTGGAACGAATGGTGCACCATGAGTGATGCGTCTCTGTGTCGGTAGAATACTTGAAATAGTCCGCGTTTCCAGGAAGGAAAAGGGAAACGGTTCCGGTTTTCATTTGACGGACAATCTTGTTATTGAGGGTGACTTGCCCTTCACCGGAATGAATTATTATCAACTCAAAATCCCTTTGTACACGGGGACCACAACTGCCACCAGGCTCGTAGAGAACTTCGCCGAATACTACGTTTGTTGTGTGGACACGCCGGTTCACCCATCGAAATTTGGTGCCGTCGTAAGCCATGCCGTAAGAGTTTCGCACATTTGGTGGGTGTCATGTCAAGGACCGCATTGACGGATCAAAAAACATTTTGGGCTGGGAGATATGGAATTGGGACTCGCCGGTATTTCCCATTTAGCCCGGTTGGGTAACATTTCACTTTACTGATTAAAGTCTGAAAACTTATGAAGATGCTTGCCGCCTCACCCAATCCCCTGGTTCAAGCCGGGGCGGGCAAAGTCAATCTGGCATATCTCCTTCCCATTTGTTTGGTGGCCACGATTGGCGGACTTTTGTTCGGCTATGACACCGGCGTCATTTCCGGCGCAATCGAACCGATGACGGCAAAGTTTGGGCTTTCCGCCGCCATGAAGGGATGGGTGTCTGGCTGCGTGCTGGTGGGTTGCGCGGCGGGTGTGCTGGCGGTGGGGCCGTTCTCCGACCGTTTTGGACGCAAGAAGACCATGACCCTGGCGGCAATTATGTTTCTGGTTTCATCCATTGGCACCGCAGCGGCTTCAACGGTGACGGTTTTCATCGTCTTCCGTTTCATCGGCGGTCTGGGCATCGGGATCGCGTCGATGTCCACACCTGTTTACATAGCTGAAATTACGCCCGGCCAGTATCGCGGGCGTCTGGTGGCAATCAATCAGATCGCCATCGTCATCGGCCTGACCAGCGTTTATTTTATAAATTACAGCATCGCCTGCTGCGGGGATTCGGCTTGGTTGGTGGAAACAGGCTGGCGTTGGATGTTTGTCAGTGGTGCGGTGCCGGCCATTGCCTTTGGATTGCTATTGTTACGGATTCCTGAAAGTCCGCGTTGGCTGGTGGAAGCCAGTCGTGAAAACGAGGCGATTGCCACATTAACCAAAGTGGGAGGAAATGATTTTGCCCGGGGTGAGGTGGCGGAAATTCGCAATTCCATTGCCGGGGAAAAAGGCACGTGGGCGGAAGTTTTTTCTCCGGGCATGCGTCGTCCGCTCGTTCTGGGAATATCCCTGGCCATACTGCAACAGGTGACCGGTGTCAACGTTTTCATGTATTTCGGCACCACGATATTCAAGAGCATGGCCCGGGGCAACGAAGCCACCGCCGGCATGATTCAGCAGTCCCTCGTCGGCTTTGCGGGCACGATTTTCACGCTCGTCGCCATTGCCTGTGTGGACAAATGGGGACGTAAGCCGCTGATGATTCTCGGTTCAGCAGGAATGTTGGTGAGTCTCACAGCGATGGGGCTGATGGCCCAAATGGTTCAAGTCCCGGCAGAGGTGAGCAGCTGGATGCTTGGCTGTATCATCATCTATCTGGGCTGCTTCAGCTTGTCGGCAGGCCCGGTGATCTGGATCATGCTTTCTGAAATTTTTCCCAATGCGGTGCGCGGTCGCGCCCTCGGTCTGGCCACTTTTTGGATGTGGATGGCAAATTATGCCGTAACCCAGACATTCACCATCATGGACCAAAATGAGTGGCTGCTGGCCCGTTTCAAACACGCCTTCCCCTTTTACGTTTACGCCGGCTTTTGCTTCGTGCTGTTGGCGGTGATGCGGTTCGTTCCGGAAACCAAGGGCAAGTCGCTGGAGCAAATTGAAGCCATCTGGAAAACGAGGAAACCTGACAATCATTTCCAATCCGTTTCAGCACGCTAAATATTTCATGTGCAAAATCACTTTCATCAGCCATGACGGCAAAGAAACTCTTCTCGATAAAGCCGGCGGCAATTTAATGGAAGCTGCGGTGGAACACGGCATCGCCGGAATCGAAGGCGATTGTGGCGGCGTGGGTGCCTGCGGTACCTGCCATGTCCATATTACGCCCGAATGGAGGGATCGTGTCGGCCCGGTCACAAGATTTGAACAGGAAGTGATAAACAACCTGCACAATAATTCGCCCTGTAGCCGGCTGGGCTGTCAAATTGAATTGACAGAAAAGCTCGACGGTCTCGTCGTGCGTATCCCAAAACCCGCTTAAACGAACATTGATAAAACCAAACTGCCATGGACGATAACCATCTCCCCGCCAACGACCCTTTTCGCGAAAAGCGCGAGGCCGAAGGCATACTTAAAGCCACTTTTCAGGGCAAGAAAATCCCCATGATTCTTGGATTCAGGGACGTTCGGGCCGCCGCCGCCGATTGGAAAACTTTCAGCAACGACGCGCCGTTTCGCGTTCCCATTCCGTCCGAAGAAGATGTCCGTTCGGTGCGGCAGTTGCCCATCGAGACGGATCCGCCGGAACACGCCGACTACCGCAAGATTGTCGAACCATTTTTCCGCCAGCCCAAGGAGGCGGAGATGGTGCAAAAAGTGAACGTGCTCATTGGCAAACTGCTACAGCAAGCCACGACCCGGCCGACGATTGAAATTGTGCGCGAGTTCGCACTGCCACTACAGTCGCGGGCGCTAACTTATCTTCTGCGGGTGCCGGAGACCGAGGCGAATGAGTGGATCAGCTGGGGTACCCATGTTTTCCGCGACGGCGGCAACGGCGAAGCGAAAGGAGCCGCGCTCGAACGCTACATCACGCGGCAGTTGGACCGCGCCGTCGAAAATCCCGGGGACGATTTTTTCAGCGCGCTGACCCAAGCGAAATTCCGCGACCGGCCGCTGACACGTGAGGAAATGGTGGGCTTCGCCAACCTCACTTTCGCCGGCGGACGCGACACCGTGATCCAGACGGTCGCATCCATCATCGGCTATCTGGGCGGGAATCCAAAGGCATTGGAAACGTTGCGGACGAAACCCGAATTGATAAACATGGCGGCGGAAGAGTTCTTCCGGTTCGTTTCGCCGTTGACCCACATTGGCCGCGTCTGTTCGCACGCTACCGAAGTCAAGGGTATGGCGGTCGAGGCCAATCAGCGGATTTCCCTGTGCTGGGCCTCGGCCAACCGGGACGCCTCCGTTTTTGAAAAACCGGATGAAATACTTCTGGATCGGAAGCCTAATCCCCATATCGCTTTCGGCAGCGGAGTTCACAACTGCCTCGGTGCCCTGCATGCCCGCCTGCTCACACGCTCGCTGCTTCGCCAGTTGTGCGAACGGGTCGCCATTATAAAAATTCTCGACGCCAAAGACCATGTCGAACACGAGTCGCATTACGAGCGCCGGCTCGGCTACGATTCATTGGTCGTTCAAATGACGCCACGCAACTGTCAGCCATGACCGCGCTCCGCACCTATGCCAATCTGTGGACGCTCTGGGATCATCCGCAACGCGGGCCGGCGGAATGGTCGCTCGCGCAGAAAATCGCCGCCGTCGCCGATGCGGGTTTTCACGGCGTCATGGGTGAACCAAGCCAGGGCATTGGCGCGTTGGCTAAGAAAAACAACCTGCGCTTTGCTGCCTTCCACCGTCTGGACGAAAACCACAACTTTCATGGCGTATTATCACAATGTCGCGAGGAAAACGCCATCGTCCTCCAAGTCCACCTCGGCTGGCACAACACCCCGGGCGACACGGCTCTTGATCTCGCATTGCGTCTGGACGCCGCGTCCAGGGAAATGAACCTGGACGCCGTCATCGAAACCCATCGCGACACCTGCACTGAAACACCGGAAAAAACAGAAATGCTGCGCGAGCAATTCCGGGCTGCGACCGGCGGGCGCGAACTTCCGCTGCTGCTGGATTTCTCCCACCACGCGGTAGTTAAACATCTTGATCCGCCGTTCGCCGCGCGCTTGCTCGCGGAACCGGAACTCATCAGCCGAACGCGCTGGCATCATCTGCGTCCATTCAACGGGCATCACGCCCAGATTCCCGTGCTGTCCGCTGACGGAACGCTTGCTCCTGAAATGACCGACTGGCTCACGTTCGCCGATGAAATTCTGCGGCTGCTGCGAAACGGTCCCCTAAATGAAGTATGGATTTGTCCTGAAATCGGACCGGTGCGCGGCGGTTATGGATTGTCCGCGTTTCCATCGAGTTGGCAGCAGGCGGTCGCTTTGAACAAGATTTTGCAAAAGAATTGGGAGAAAACACCATAATAATAACGTCGTATTATGTTTTCCTGCTTAATCACATTTTCGGCCCGCTTCCTGGCTTATGGATAAATCAGTCGGAAGAAAACACTTCCATTGGCAGGATTCACAGGCACCAGCGCCTGGTTGGTGGCGTCGGTGCCGGGAATGGTAAGCCAATTTGTGCTTAAACCGGTATTGATCGCATTTGTTTGTGACTGCAACTCCCAACCAGTATGATCCAGCGGCCAGTTGAATTGAATTTGGGTGGTGTTTATCGCAAGGCCGAGCTGGGGTGGGACTTGAGAAGAAGGCCGGGCGTTCGTTTCAATCGAATTGGAGCTCTCAATCAGGTTATTAGTCGCAGATACCACGAAATAATATTCTGTCCCATTCACCAGTCCGGTGTTGGTATAGCCAGTGGTTGAAACGCCGGCGGCTATCGTTGTGTAGGGTCCCCCGCTGATGGCAGAGCGTTTGACATTATAGCCGGCAGTGCCGAAAGCCGCGTTCCAAATTAATGTCACTTGGCCATTGCCTGGTGTGGCCGCCAATTCGGTCGGCGAGGGACCGGTCAGATTGTTGGCGCGGTTTGTGGGAGTGACGGCCACATAACTGATGGCGCCGGATTGGAACTTGACCCGGACCGTGGTGTTGCTCGGGGCACACAGTTTGAAGTCAACATTCCAGGTCGAGGGCCAGGATGGAAGAACATTGAATTGATTTCCATAGCATTGCATGAGCATGTATTGCAAGCCCAGCATGGCCGTGCACCCGGTATCCTGGGTGGGCAAATAATCGTTCCGCGAGGTCCAAAATGCCTGAAACCTGGCCGTGGGATCCGTGTCGGTAAAATTAAAGATGACGTTCGATTGGCCGGCGGCGGTCAGACCGACCAATGGCTCCTCAATCACGTCCTGGCCCCAATCCGACTTGTAAGTTTTCACCGTGCGGTTGGTGAAGGTGGCAAGTCCCACGTTGAAATTCGACAGGCCAATTCCGTAAAGCCGGTATGGAAAGATGCAGTAACACTCCGGATTCTCGGAGTTCTCGGCGGTGCCATAGTTCTGCGCGGGCTTGACATAAGTGTTGTTGGAATCCATTGGCAACGGTGGCAGTGAGGCCTGGCAATTGGTCCATTCGTTGATCAGTGCCGGTGTCGTAAAGTTTGTCGGCAGCGCCACCAGTCTGGGGATGTCACTCATCAAACCGGAGATGTAGTCGGTCGAATTGGTGCAACTCCAGTACGTTTCACAAGCGTTGGCCGGATAAAAGAAAAGCTTTCCATTGACCTTCGGCCAATGGAGGTTGAAAAAGCGGATGACCTGGGTGCCAAAAGGTACAAGGTAGTTGGTGGCAAACGAACTGTCTTGGGTATAATCATAATAGCTTAGCATCATGGCCAGTGTATCCAGCCCACCTTGGTAATGGTAAGTGATGTAAGTATCGCCGCAAATTGTCCCGGAACTATTATTCCATCGCCAGTTATCCCCGTTATACAGCCCAAAGATGTTGAAGGTCTCCGGGAAAAATGCCCCGCCGTGACCGTAGTATTTCTGCGTGACTGCCATCTGCAATGGCAGCATCTTGGTATAGACATTGAAATAGGGCTGCATCAGGTCAAAATCCCCGGTCGCCAGCAACGGCCAATATAACTCGCGCGTATTCTGGTTCCAATAGTCCGGTCCCCAAAACCGGTAGTCGCCATTTTCCCCTTTATAGTCGAAGGTAAAGGAGCCGCCGTTGAATTTCGCCGGATACGATCCCCGACTTTGGCAGGCGTTGACAAACCGCTGTTCGAGGTAACCCCGGGTGACATTGGTGGCATTGGTGTCTCCGCTCACAAATATCCAGCTTCGGTTCCAGAAGGCGTCCCACCAGGTGTAATGATTGGTCCGTGCGATTCCGATGTTGGTCGCGTTCACCTGCGTCACCAAATTGCTCATCTGGGCCTGCCACGCTGCCGCCGTTACTGGTTGCGCCGTATACGGGAAGATGGAAACGACAAAATTGGTGCCGGAACCGGACATCAGTTCCTGGCTGTTCACGACACTGAAATTCGTGGCCTGAATAGTCGCGCCAAAAATGCGGATGGTCCACGGATCAGCATAGCTGCCGGCATACCCATTCAAATTCTCGGCGGCAAAAAGTGTGCTGAAGTACGAGTTGGTGTTTTGATGATACCATACCAGACGGTCGGCGAGATTTGTCACTGCCACGTCCGCGCTTTCGGACGGCGCAGGGGTGGCACCGGAAACCCCATAGAAACTGCTTGTGTTGGTGCTGTTCAGGGCCAGCACTGAACTGCGCCAGATTTCATTGGAGCAGGACATGGTAAAGTTTTGCTGGCCGCTGGCCTCCACCCGGATGACCGGCTGGTTCGCATCAATCCAGATGCGAAGATAAACCTGCGAACCCGCCTGCCCGGCGTTGATGTCGATTTCACCGAGGTAAAAGTTCAGGGTTTGAGAAAAAGGGGCGCCAACCGCAAATGGATTCGGATTGAAGTGCATGCGGGTCCGTCCGATTTTCAACAACCGGGTTCCTTCGCTCCAACTGTCTGACTTGCCAATATACATCATCAGATCGCCCCCGTTGTTTTCCACCCAGACATTGGCCGTGATATCGCCATTGCCGATGGGCATGGACCCGGGAGATCCGTTGGTGCTTGGAGAATTCCAAGTTACATTGTAGGAATTCAACTGGGAAAGAACATCCGCAGGCAAAACGGCTGCCAAACCATTATTAAAGTTCCAAATAAAAAAACCGGATAATAAGGTGGAACTCAAAAACAGGTTGCGAATTTGCCTTTTGATGTGGCTAAACATGGGGCTTCAATTACAAACCTTATCTTAATTCCGTCAGCATGTCGTTATCGGTTTTGGGATAATTGTTTCGTATTTTCGGCGCATTAAGGCAGAAATTTTCCTTCTTTGCGTCGATTTAAATTTTTGAGGCCGGGCGTATTACGTCGACCGCCGAAACAGGGCGGTCAAGTTTCCTGCACGCCGAAATTCCAAAACAATTATCCCAAATCTGATAACGACAACCCTGGTCTCCAGAGGTAAATTTATTTGAAACCAAATACTTCGTGCCGCCAAAAATTATTATTTATTGTGCCCTGAAAGGACGGGACCAATGGCTCCTGGAATGCGGGTGGCAACCTTATCAGGCCCAAGGACACAAATTTCGTCAAAGCAACCATGCCAACACGGTTTATCAACTTTTATGAACTCCTCTGGAAAACCCTTGATTCTTTTCGACCCACATCCGCGACCGGTTGACCTCCTTTTCGATCCCGCAACCAAAAAACGGCTGGAAGAACTCGGACACGTCGTCTGGCACGAAGGCTCCCCCGCATCGGACGAATACATTGAAAAGCATCTGCCGGAAGCGGTTTTTTTGGTGGGGCAATCGGCAATGACCAAGGAACGGCTGGAGCGCGCGCCGAAACTGAAAGCAATTTTCAACGTGGAGAGCAACTTCCTGCCGAACGTGGATTACGCGGAATGTCATCGTCGCGGCATCCATGTGCTTTCCACCGCGCCAGTCTTTGCGAAGCCAGTCGCGGAAATGGCGCTGGGCATGGCCTTGTCGCTGGCGCGGCGCATCCATCAGGCCGATGCGGCCATCCGCCAGGGATCGGAGTCGCTTTACGGCCAGGAAGATAACTACGATTCGATCCTTTTGTCGGGCCGGCCAATGGCGATCGTCGGTTGCGGCAACGTGGGACGTGCTCTGCTTCCCCTGCTTAGGTCGTTTGGTGGCGAGATTCTCGCCCACGATCCATGGATTCATTCCAGCGTGCTCAGGGAATTAGGCGTCACTCCGGCGTCGCTTGAGGAATGCTTCCAAAAAGCCGCCGCCGTTTTCCTATTGGGTGCGGTCACGACTGAGAACATGGGCGGCATCGGCAAGCGTTATTTTGAAATGATGCGGAAGGGCGGCATGGTTCTGCTCGTGAGCCGGGCAGGGGTGGTCAATTTCGACGAGCTGCTCGACGCGGCTGCCTCCGGCCATCTGCGCGTGGGAATTGATGTCTGGCCGGACGAACCGATTCCGGCGAACCATCGCGCGCGCAAAACGCCAAACACTCTCCTGCAGGCGCATCGCGCGGGCAACATTCCGGAAATCTGGCCATGGATGGGTCATCTCGTCGTGGACGATATGGAACAGATTCTAAAGAATTTGCCACCGCAGCGATGCCAGATCGCCCAGTGGCTAACCGTCGCAAAGATGCGGAGCAAGCCGGTAAAATGATGGACAAGAAATTCCATTCAAAAATTCGCCACCGCAACGCGCCAAAGTGTAACATGCTTTGGCCGGTCAAGCGAAATGGCCAGCTCAAAGGATGGCTCAAGAGTATAAAAGATACGCTTTTAGTTTTAATTCTGGCGATTGCGACGGCAGGTTTTGTTGTCCCCTCACTCGCGGTGCCGCCGGATTCTTCCCCGACCAATCAAGTCCCGGCGGGAAAGCAACGCACGATAGCGCTGCTGTTTGATACCTTGACCAACCCTTTCTGGTTGCAAAGCCGCGAGGCGTTGCGGGCGGAAGCGGACCGGCGCGGGTGGGTGGCCCTAGAGGCGCTGTCCAACATGGATGACAGCCGCCAATACCAGCAGTTGAAGGCGATGATTCAGCGCGGGGTTGACGGCATCATCATCATGCAGACCGACAACAAGGCGGTCATCCCGGCGATCCAGGCCGCCAATGAAGCTCACATTCCGATTGTCCATTTCAATCGTCCTCCAGCCGAGAGCGATGCCTATTCGGTGGCGGTGGTCGCTGATAATCGGGATCTAATGCGCCGATCTGTGCTTGCTCTCATCGAAAAGGCGCGCAACAAATCTGAACATTGCAAAGCCGCTCTCTTGGTTGGCGACTTGGGCGACTTGAATGCAGTGAACCGCCGCACCGGGTTTGAAGATGCCGTGGCACAAAACAAGGACTTCGTGGAAGTCGTGGCGCAAATTCCCACCGAATGGAATGCAGACAAGGCTTTCGCGGGGCTGGTCAACGCCTTGCAAGCCCATCCCGATATCAACATGCTTGTCACTTCTTCCGACTTTTTGACGCCTCAAATCGAACAAGCTTTACGGCAGGCAGGAAAATGGAAGAAGACCGGTGAACCCGGGCATGTTTGGATCGCCGGATTCGATGGGGATGAGAATGCCTATCGCGAGCTGGCCGCCGGCTACTACGATGTTGATGGCGTCCAGAACATCGGTTACGAAGTGAGGTTGGTCTACGCGACACTGGAACGTGAGTGGCAGGGCGAAAAGCCGCCAAAAATCATACTGGATCCGGGCTTGGTGGTCACACAGGATAATCTGAAGGAAACCCGGGACAACATGTGGGGCTATCAGGTCTGGCTTGCCAACCAGCAAACCAACACGGTGACCGCGGCTCTGAAAGCCGGGTCAAACGCCCGTTCAGAGCTGGCAAATGTCGCCGCCGGGTTTCGTTCGATTTTTACCTTGGGCACGGCGGCGGACATCTTTAAATCCATGCTCCCCCTGGCAATCCTCGCCACCGGTCAATTGCTCGTGTTGCTGCTTCGCCAGATTGATCTCTCAATGCCCGCGATCATGGGCATGGGAGCCATCATGGCCGCTTCGGTCATGACACGGCATGGCGACGGCCAATGGCTATCGAGTCTTTCGGGCATTCTGGTCTGCCTCTCCATTGGTGCGCTCATAGGCGCCTTCAACGGTTTTTGCACGGCAGTGATCAAGATGCCCTCGTTCATCGTTACACTGGCAACGTTGATGACAGGCAGTGGAGCGGCGGTATGGTATGCCTCGACCGTCAGCGACTCGGTTAGCATCGGCGGCCTGCCGGAATCGTTCCGCGCCATCGGCTACGGCACTTGGTTTGGGATTCCAATTGCTTTTGTGCTTTGCGCCGCGGTGATGCTCGCGGCCACCTATATTCTGTCGCGCACGGTGATCGGACGATGGATATACGCAATCGGCCACAACCCAACGACAGCGCAAATTTCCGGTGTGCCGGTAACATTCGTCACCATCGGGGCTTTTGTTGGTTCCGGGTTCTGTGCGGCCTTGGCAGCGATCATCTACGCCAGTCGCATGGAAACCGGTTCCCCAACTTTGGGGAAAGATATGCTCCTCGATATCATTGGCGCCGCGATCATCGGCGGGGTGAGCTTGTTTGGCGGGCGCGGCACCGTTCGAATGATCATCCTGGGTGTTTTGTTCCTTTCTGTGCTCGACAAGGCCCTTCAACTTATTGGTCTGACCTTCTTCATCGTGCTGAGTGTCAAGGGCATTGCGATTCTCGCGGCAACATACATTGATATTATCCGGCGCAAACGCGCCGCCAAAGCTTGAGTGCGAATCCCACCATGGCCAATGCTTCACGATTGCGTTTGGAGGGCGTGTCCAAGAGCTTCTCCACAGTTCGCGTGCTGCACGGCGTGAGTTTTGAAGTCGCCGCCGGGGAGGTGCTCGGCATCGTCGGCGAAAATGGTTCGGGGAAATCAACCACGATGAACATCATTGCCGGCGTTCTTGCCCCCGATGAGGGGACCATGACGCTGGATGGGCGCGAGTTCACTCCCACAAATCGTCGGGCTGCGGAAAAGGCGGGCATCGCGTTTATTCAGCAGGAGCTGACCATTTTTCCAAATCTGTCGGTTGAAGAAAATTTGCTGTTGGGCCGCGCACCCAGGTTATCAGCTGCCCTGCCTTTCATTTCTCAAAAGCAGCGCCGGGTGAGAGCGATGGAATTGTTGCGGGCGGTGGGACTCGAGGTGAATCCGGGCACCCCGGCCAGCCGGCTCTCCACCGGCGAACGGCAATTGTTGGAAATTGCGCGCGGCCTTTCGATTGATGCCCGGGTGATGATCTTCGATGAGCCGACTACTTCCTTGACCAATAAGGAAACGGAACGGCTGTTCACACAAATCGACCGGCTTAAGGCTTCAGGCTTGGCGATTTTATACGTCAGCCACATGCTGAATGATATTCTTCAGCTCTCTGACAAACTTCTCGTGATGCGCGACGGACGGGTGATCTTCCATGGGCCCAAGGCAGACATGACCCAGGAGCGGTTGATTGTCGCAATGGTCGGTCGAACCATCGACGCCTTATTTCCTCCATCTCGGGAAACGGTGGCAAAACGAGAAGAAAATCCTCTCCTCGAACTGCGCGGCGTGAGCGAGCTGGAAATTGTCGAAGACATCCATCTCAAGGTGTCGGCGGGCGAAATCGTCGGCATTTCAGGTTTGATGGGCTCGGGGCGCTCCGAGTTGGCTCGGATTATTTTCGGCCTGGATCCCCACCAGCAGGGACACATTACAGCGAAAGGAACCTCGCTGACTTCGGGCGATCTCGGCGCCCGCCTGCACTCCGGCATGGCTTTCCTGACGGAGGATCGCCGCCACGAAGGACTCATGATGGATGCCAGTGCCGCCGAGAACATGGCTCTCGCCGCCCTCCCATTATTTTCGTCAAGCGTTTATACACGGCTGCGAACGGCGGCGCTCAAGGCCGCATTGCAGGAAATGGCCGGCATGCTTCGCTTGAAGTGCGACGACATTGAAACCTCGCCGGTGCGCTCCCTTTCCGGCGGCAATCAACAGAAGATTGTGATTGGGCGCTGGCTGTTGTGCCGGCCCAAGCTGTTGATACTGGATGAGCCGACACGGGGTGTGGACGTCGGCGCCAAGGAAGAAATCTATGCCCTGCTCGCGGCGCTGGTCGCACAAGGAAAGGGGATTTTAGTCATATCGTCCGAGATCGAGGAGCTGACCGGGCTGTGCGATCGCATTCTCGTCATGCATCGAGGCTGTATCGTGAGCGAATTCAGTCGCGCGGAGTTCAATCAAAAGAAGATTTTGTCGGCGGCTTTCGGTCGAATGGAGGCAATATGACAATAAAATCAATCGTTCAAATCCTCACCCGGATTCTGCGGTGGTCGCCGCTGCTGTTCCTTGGTATCGTGGCCATCATTTTCGCGGGTTTGTCGCCCCGGTTCTTTACGATCGGCAATATTCAGGCGATCCTCGTGCAATCAAGCTGGCTGGCAATCGTTGCATTGGGCATGAACTTCGTCCTCTTGACCGCAGGCGTGGACCTTTCCGTCGGAGCCACGATGTATCTTGCCGCAGTAGCCGTAAGCTTAATCGTCCCCGCCGCACCGATTTGGATTGTCGTGCTGGTCGCCGCACTCGTAGGAGCAATCTTCGGTGGCGCGAACGGGTTGTTTGTTGTCCGCTTGGGCATACCGCCGTTTGTTGCGACACTTGCGACCGCATTCGTTGGCCGCGGGTTGGGACTTTTTTTCTCGGCTAACCATGTGCTTAATGCCGGAGATCACCTTGCCGCCGTGGGCCGGGAGTTCTGGTTGGGTGTTCCGGTGGTAATCTGGTTCGCGGTCGCAGGTGCGCTGGTCTCCTTGACTTTGATGCGAGCATTGGAATTTGGCAGCTTTGTGCGGGCTATTGGTGCGGATCATGAAGGTGCACGGCGGGCGGGCGTGCCCATCACCCGCGTAACTTGGAGCGTTTATGTGCTGGCGGGTGCATTCGCCGGCATCGGCGGCCTGATTTCCCTCGCCCAAACGGCATCCGTTTCACCGGCCTTCGGCTTGAATGCCGAATTTCTTGCGATTGCGGCGGCGGTGCTTGGCGGCACCAGTCTTTTCGGCGGACGCGGCAGTGTCTGGGGGCCGATCGTGGGCGTCGTCCTTATCACGACGGTGCAAGATGGCATGGCCTTGATAAATGCCAACCCTTACGCCTATCCCGTGACGACCGGCATCGTAATTTTTATTGCCGTGGCGCTGGATTCCCTGCGCTCCCGTTTAAATACTCGCGTGGAACGAAAGCGAATCCGGGTGGTTGAACCCGTGAGCGCGTGATTTTTCAGCGCCCGCCACACGCCGCCGTTGAAATCCGGATTCCTTGTTTCCTGCGGGGGAAAGCTGATCTAGCGGATGGCACCCGGCGGTTCGGCATGGGGTTCTATGCCAATGGTTTCGAATGGAATGGGTTTAAAATCGGGCAAATGCTGATAAACCTCGGCATCGCGGCGTAACCGCAGATCGCCTTTCGCGAAATTAACGAACCCCGGATCCCCATTGGTCGCCCAAATCTCACCCGGTGCGTTGGTCCAATTCCCACCGCTCACCCCGCCGCAGTTGACGAACAAATTGTTCCGCGATTGGCTCAGGCGTGTTTGCTCCGGCTGGCCATCCATAAATCCGGCCAGTTCCGGGTAATGGGTGGTATAAGGTGGTTTGGTGATGTCCACGTCTTGCAGCAGCCGTTTTTGCCAGGTGCTGCCGGCCAGCGACTGTTTCCATCGGCTGTCATTCCACGGCACCGAACCGAGCGCCCGTCGGCTTTCAATGAAAATGTTGTTCTCCGCCAGGATGCCATGGCCGCCATGGGAAAAAACCGTGCCGAACTCCCCGCGGCCGGAGGAACCGCAATGCAGAAAAATATTCCCCGCCACGATGTCCCCGCCATCGCCGTCATCAAAATAAATTGCCGCCGTGCCGTGCCCCATGTCAGTGCCGATATCCTTCCAGAAGTTATCACGAATGATATTGCCCCGGCAGGAGGGATCACGGCCCTTGTAGAGGGCGCCTGAATCATCGCTGGCCGTACAAACATCATGCACATAGTTGAACTCGAAAATATTGTCGTTGCCAACGATGCCGATGGCCATGTGCGGGGCGTCAAAAATCTCGTTATGCGCGGCCCGGTTGCCCACCCCGGCCAGCGTAAGGTTGCTGCCATAGGTGAGCTGGTTCTCCGAGCATTTCCATAGTCGATTATCCACCGCTTCGTTGCCTCCGGGACTGAGAGTTTTGCGATCGCCCCCATCCAGTACCAACCCGCCGGTTCCGGTATCGTGAATATTACAACTGATAACCGCACAGTTGCTACTGCCGGTGATACGAATGCCGAGTTGGCGCATATTCCGAATCTCGCAATCTTCGATCCGAACATGGTTGCCGCCATTGACAATAATTCCTGCATCACCCCTGGCCTGCAAAATGACGCGGTCGCTCGTGAGATTCCCGAACAAGCCGGCTGGTTTTGCACTGGCAACCGCGGAATTCGTTTGGCTGGCTTGAGCGCCAACAGAATACGAATTTCCCACCAGCACGCTGTCGCCGACGTCCTCTTCAAAGATAAAACCGCGGAAAACGACATCACTGGCATTCGTTACCACGAGCAAGGGCGCAGTGCAGACGGACAATTCCATCCGCGCGCCGGTCAGTTCCCCGGGCGGCCAGAGATATAAATATCCGGAATCGCGATCGATATAATATTCACCCGGCTGGTCCAGTTCTTCCAGGACATTGATCGCCCGGTAACGACGCGGGGAGGGGTTGCCGAAGCCAATGCCATAACGGGCGGGTTCAGCGAGTGCGATCTCATGCCGGTCGCGGTTGATGTCCCCAACCTTGATGATTTCATCGTACCAATCAAAAGAATAATAGCCCTGAAGCCAGATGCCCTTTTTGACGTTCCATCGGTCCGGACGATTCCCCTCATATTGGAAGCTCCCGGCTCCGGACGATTCATTGGTTGTCCCCTGGGTCACGCGATACGCGCCGCGCTTGATCACCTTGGCAATGGTTGCCCAGCCCTCATTTGGCCAACGAGCCAGCCTCAGACGCTCATCGTTGAAAAATAGTTCCGGAACGGCTGGAGCGCCCCGAAAGATATTGGGGAAGCTGCCCAAATCTTTGATGCCGAGCGCGTGCAAGTCGGTTGCCAAAACCTTTCCACGCGCAGACGGATCAAGCCGCGCGAGAATTTCTTCAGCTTGCACCGGCTGAAAACTATCATTCGGCAGCCTTGTACCCCCGGACAGGCGCACTTTGCCGACCGCGCCCGCCTGCCAGACAATGGGCGCGGACAAGGTGCCAGAATCCCGGTCGTCGAGGACCAAACTATCAGTAAAGCGGTAAGTGCCCGCTCCCACCAATACCGTTACCCCGGCCTTGGGCATCGTCCCAGTCGCTTTCAACCGGCGGATTTCATCACGCGCATGCTCCAAGGTTGCGAAAGGTCTGTTTTTGGTCCCCGTAGCCGCATCGCTGCCATTCGCGGCGACGTAAACCGTCAGCGCAAATATATCGGGGCACGCGAGCAGCAGGCAGCCTATCACAAAAATAACTGCGTTTTGTTTCATGCGTTAAGAATCGCCACAACATCCCTTTGCCGCGGTCACTTGCAAAGGAAAAAGCGCGCTAATAATCAACGGCCTTCCAAATAAAATCATTTCGTTTTCAGGGATTTTGATTTTGTTTTTTCAGCGTCCGGCAAAAAACGGTCATTCCGCACTCCACACTCCGCACTCCGCTCCACTCCCGCATCACGCTCGTGTCGCCCTTCGTCCTCGATCAGGCTGGATTTGATCGGATTTGGTGCGATTCACTTGGATTTACCTTGAGGCCGGTGGGGCGAACTCCTGAACCACATTTGTCCAATTCAGTCTTGTTGGTCCGCCCAACCTGCCCCATGCCTCTGTGGTTAACATTTAATCTCTGATTGCCAAAAATCCCCTCCGTTTTCGTGCCTTCTACAACCACTATTATGGGTGCCCGTTGGAAACATTCAGGAACCATTTTCGATAACCACCGGGGCCGATGCGCTGAAAAATCGAAAACTGTTTCCCTAAATAAATAACGACAGTTCGCAGGCGAATATCTAGCTTTACTGGATGAATTCCCCGGCACCGGATCAAAGCTGTTTCTGCTTTCCATTCATCCAACGAACCAACCCATTTGTTCCCCGGCTGAACTTCTACAGTTGCGTTCTCCTGGTGGCAACTTTTTTGAGCGCGGAAACCATCTTTGCGGCGGACGCGGCCATTGACGATTCCATCGCACCTTGCGCTCACGAAACTCCCGAGCAACACGACGCGCGCATGGCTTGGTGGCGCGACGCGCGCTTTGGCCTGTTCATACACTGGGGTGTTTATTCCGTGTCCGCTGGAACCTACGAGGGCAAACGGATTGACGGCATTGGTGAATGGATCATGAATCACGGCAAGATACCGATGGCCAAATATCAGGCGTATGCGAAGGAATTCGATCCGACGAATTTCAATGCCGTCCAATGGGTCAAACTCGCCAAGGCCGCTGGCATAAAATACATCGTCATCACGGCCAAGCATCATGACGGCTTTGCCATGTTCGATTCCAAAGCCAGCGATTGGAATATCGTCAAGGCCACACCCTACGCCCACGACCCGCTCAAGGACCTCGCCGCCGCCTGCCAGAAGGAAGGCATCCGGCTCGGCTTTTATTACTCGCAGGCACAGGATTGGAACAATGGCGGGGCGGTGGCGCGCGGCCGGTGGGACCCTTTGCAAAGCCATGACATGGATGATTACATTCAGAACATCGCCGTGCCGCAAATCCGCGAGCTTCTCAGCAACTATGGAACCATTTCCGTGCTCTGGTTCGACACGCCGGTGGACATGAACCCGGCCCAGGCGGAGAAAATCCTGCCATTGCTCAAACTCCAACCCGGCATCATCTATAACGACCGGCTGGGCGGCGGTTTCAAGGGCGACACGGAGACACCCGAGCAGCACATCCCCGCCACCGGTTTCACGAACCGCGACTGGGAAACGTGCATGACGATCAATGACACCTGGGGCTACAAATCCTACGACCGCAATTTCAAATCCACCGAGACGCTGCTGCGCAACCTGATCGATATTGCGAGCAAAGGCGGGAATTACTTGCTCAACGTGGGGCCGGATTCGACCGGTGTGATTCCGCCACCGGAAGCGGAACGCCTGCTGCAAATTGGCCAGTGGCTGAAAGTCAACGGCGAGGCGATTTACGGCACCACCGCCAGTCCGTTTGGAGAGGAACTGGGGCCGGCCACAGCGCAAAAAGATGGTTATGCTCACGAGCAGCTTATGTCATCCGCGTGGGCATGGCGCTGCACCAAAAGAGTCACCCCCGTCGGCGTGACACTTTACCTGCATATTTTTGAATGGCCCAAGAATGGCACGTTTCTCGTGCCCGGTCTGAAGCATGAGGTCGCGGACGCCTATTTGTTGAAGCCCAATATTTTCGGCGGGCACAAGCATTTGCACACCACCATCGGTGCCGATGGCTTGACCATTTCGCTGCCGGCGACCGCGCCGGACAAGATTGCTTCCGTCGTCGTGCTGAAAATCAACGGCCCGCTCGAATCACAAATTAAAAATCTCTATGACAATAACGAAAAAACTGGCCGGCGTGCTTTTTTTAACGGGTCTGGTCAATCTAACGTTTGGGGAGAATCAAATTCGCTGGTCGCTGGTTTTGGAACAGCCCGGCCAGGCGGGAGTTGAGATCGGCCATTTTGACAATCTGCCGGAACAGAAAATCAGCTTTGGAAAAAAGGTGGGGGACATACAGGTAAGCGCGGAAATCCTCCCGCAGGCCGGCTTCGTAGTGTTCAAGGCCGAGACTGCTTCAGAGTCCGACGCGGCTTGTTTTCTATCGTTGAAGGCGGACTTTCAAAAAGGAGTGCCGTATTCGTTTGTTGGAGAAGTAAAAAGCCGGGAGGTGTTCCGCCAAAGCCCGCATGATCCGGGAATTTATGACTTACACGAGCTGGTCAAACAAGATGTGCCCATGTTTGCCATTCAAGACGCTTCAGGCTTCACCGTGGCGATCAATGACACCCCGGCTCTTTACGACAATTACACGACGCAAACCTTGGATCCGGAAGCGCACACGGCGGTATTGTCGTCTGGAGACAATGGTGAAATCACCACGGCTCCTGAAGACAGCTACACGACCCGGACCTTGGATCCCGCAGTCCACAAGGCGGTATTATCGTCTGGAAATACTGGTGGCATTACCCGAAAAGCGCCGCTGGTCATAAAAATTCAGAGTTATTATCATCCGATTGGAAAGAGGCAAACGCATCCTTTTAACGGTATTTTATTCAAAAGTGATGCGCACAACTTAAATGATCTGCGAAAGGATGTGCTGTTTGGAATCACCCGGCGTTGGGGAGGTGACAATATAACCGGGCGCTTGGGAGCGACGGCTTTCGGATGCAATTATATGCTGGTGCGGAGCAACGAAACCGGCAACAGCCGTTATTGGGTGGTGCCGGGCATCGACTACAGTAACAAACAATATTCGCGCGATTCGTTTTGGCAATCCATGGTATTGCCTTCGGAGTATGCGCGGCAGTGTTACCAGAACGAGGCGGTGGCCCAGACGCCGGGGGCGGAAAGACCGCTTTTCTGCATGATTTGGGCGTATCGCACAAAACTTGAAGGCGGACAGCCAGACATGGTCGCGGCTAAAAAGACCCTGCAATATATCGAGCATCAGACCAAGGACGGCTGGTATTATTCTTCGAACATCAAGGGCAAAAAGAACTTTCAGACCTGGTTGGATTTGGTGGCATTTGAAGAGGATGATGTCAGCTCCTACAATCAAGGTCTTCTGGCGGTGGCCCTGCTTTCGGCGGAAGGGCTGGGACTGCAACCCAATGTTTCGTCCTCTCAGGCCATCAAAAATTATCAGTCCATGTTTGATGAAAAGGAAGGCTATTTCCCCTTGAGCCGGCAAAAAAACCTGCTGTCAGTGGGTCCGCTGGTGGGCGACCTGCTGGCGCAGGTGTTTTTTAAGAGGCCGTTGTTGAGCGACGAATCCGTGCGAAGCCATTTCAAGCAAATGGTGGCCCATGCCAAAACTCCATTTGGTTTCAAGCAATCGTGCCTGCCTGATGGAAATTATGCCCCGCTGTCTGCCTACAGCGCCAAAGATTTTCCGGTGGTTTGGCAAACCCCGGGGGAGTACCAATGGGGCGGTTCCTGGTATTTGTTTGATATGCTGTGCTTGATTGACTGTCAACTCCATGGCGCGCCCGGGGCTTTGGACGAAATTAAATGGCGCGGCGCTTTGGATTTTAAACTCGGTGGAACTTATTTTGAGACGATCAACACAGTTACCGGCCAGGTTGAACGCGCCAATCAAGGATGGGATGCGGCTGTTTACGCCCTTTGGACAAAATTGATGGCCCAGGGTCGCGTTGATGATTCATTATTGAAAGCAATAGATAACCTCTGAAAATCTTTACTTGTTAACAGCGCAGCCAATGTTGGATTGGGGCAATTTCTCAAGCCAGGCAAAGGCTCGCCCATCAGTGCCAGTTTTGGGAGCTGCCGGGACCCATGCGCTGAAAAATCGAAACGGAAATCCTCAAAACCGAATTGAAATTTGGCGGGCACAAACCATAATGCTTTTGAACTTCTCCAACGCTAGGGCAACAAAGCCCAAGAAGTGTATTGACTAATAAATGAACCGTTCTAAGCCAGAATGCCACACCGTTCCCGTAATGAAGCAGATTTTAAAGTTATTATTGGTTCTGTTGTTTTGCAGCGTGGCCAGTTCTACGCGCGGCCAGGGCCAGATTCATTGGTCGGTACTATTGGAGCGGCCGGACCTACCCGCAGTTGAAATTAGCAGCTTTGATGGTTTGCCGGAGAAAAAACTGCATTTTCAAAAAACCATTGATGGCATCAAGGCGGACGTCAGAATAAAGCCGGAGAATAATTTCGTTGAATTTGAGGCCACGGCCAGTTCAGCGGCTGTCCAATCGTGCTTCATCAGTTTGAAAGCTGACTTCAGCGACGGCACACCTTATTCGTATCTCGGAGAAGTACAGGGACGGCAGATTTTTCGACAAAGTCCGCACGACCCCGGCAACTACGAATTGCGCGGCATGACCAAACAAGCAGTTCCCATGCTGGCAGTCAAGACGGACTCGGGGTTTATCGTTGCGCTCAGCGATACTCCCGCAGTCTATGATAATTACACCACGCAAACCATCGATTCACCAAATCATACGGCGATGCTGTCTTCCGGTGATGGCGGCGAGGCCACCGGAGATTTGCCGCAAGGTGTGAAAATAGAAAAATATTATCATCGGATTGACCAGGGTCACCCGCATGTCTTTAGCGGCATCCTGTTCAAAAGTAATTCCCAAAACTTAAATGATTTGCGCAAGCATGTGCTGTTTGCCGTCACCGGGCGCTGGGGCGAAAAAGCGGCGGGACGGCTGGGGGCGACGGCTTTTGGCGGCAATTATATGCTGGTGCGGAGCAATGAGATGTGCCGGACCCGTTATTGGGTCGTGCCGGGTATGGAATACTGCAACAAAGAGTACACCCGCGACGCCTTTTGGCAGTCAATGGTGCTGCCGCCGAAGTATTCGCAAGAATGCTACCGAAACGAAGCCTTGGCGCAAACGCGCGGAGCGGAGCGCCCCTTGTTTTGCATGATCTGGGCGTATCGCACCAAGCTCGAAGGCGGACAGCCGGATTTGGCGGCGGCCCGTGAAACCTTGCAGTATATCGAACAGCACACCAGGGACGGTTATTATTATTCCTCGGACATCCAGGGCAAAAAAGACTTCCAGTCATGGTATGACACGGCGGCGTTTAATGAAGATGACGTCATTACCTATAATCAGGGATTGCTGGCCGTGGCGTTGCTTTCCGCTGAAGCGCTGAATCTAAAACCGGCCGTTTCATCCGCGAAGGCGATTCAAAAATATCAGGGCATGTTCAACGAGCAGGCCGGTTATTTTCCCTTGAGCCGGCAAAAGAACCTGCTGGCCATGGACCCGTTGGTTGGAGATTTGCTCGCCCAAATCTACTTTAAAAAAGCGCTGCTCAGCGATCAATCGGTTCGCAGCCACTTCAAACAAATCATCGCTCATGCCAAAACGCCGTATGGATTCAAGGTCACGTGTCTGCCGGACGGCAGCTATGCGCCTAAGACCGCTTATGACGCCGGCGATTTCTCGGTTCACTGGGAACATCCAGGTACTTATCAATGGGGCGGTTCTCCCGGTAATTACCAATGGGGCGGTTCTTGGTACTTATATGACATGACCTGTTTGATTGACTGCTATTTGCATGGGGCACCCGGGGCCTTGGATGAGATAACCTGGCGTGGGGCGCTCGATTTCAAACTGGGCGGCACCTATTTTGAGTTCATAAACACCGTCACCGGAAAACCGGAAAAACCCAATCAAGGATGGAATGCAGCCGTCTATGCCATTTGGAACAAACTCATGAAACAAGGCCGCGCCGACCATTCATTGATTGAGGCAATCGACAAATCATGATCGCCGGCCTGATCTGCGGAACACTTCAACTAAGTACAGATGAACCCAGATAAGAACCAAGGTATGTACCTACCACGGACCGGGTCGGGCACCATTTAGCTCCATGAAAAACACAGATCAAATGACCAAGCCAGCCACGATCGGCACCAAGCTATCACCGTCGGCCTTCCACTTCAGTTATCGTGGGGCAGGGGTACCCGCTCGCCAATGGGCGTGGCTGTCCCCATTTTTGTTAGTCGCTCTGCTGTTGTTCACGGAAACGACATTTGGTGAAGACCTGCTACGCCCCGGGGCGCTGTGGTATGGGCACGCGACGCCGAAAATTGAATCGAGCGGGCTGGTCTTGGCGGGGCATGGTTCGGAGGCGACCTTGGCAGGGACGGTAATGAATCCAGCGAACCTTGCGAATTTCACCCTCCAACTCCGGTGGACTTTTGGCGGCAACAGCAATGGCCTCTTTCGGATCGGCTGGGGGAAGCCCTTTGAGTGGGGCACCTTCGACCAATGCACCGGGTGGGTGACCGTGCGGGCGGACGGGCGGGCTAGGGTTTACAGCGCCGGCAAGGAACTGGGCGAGCTGCAACTGCCCATCAGCGACCGGGATGACGTGGCGCTGACGATGAGCCGGCGGTCCGGTGACCTTACCCTGACCAGCGCAGGCCAGGACACCACTTTCCCCCTGCCAGCCGGTCTGCCGGCCGGGGGTGGTTATTTGACCTTGCGGTCGGAAGGCTATGAACGGAACGGGAAAACCTTGCACGTGGAAAGCGCCGAACTGGAGGCGGTGGGAAATCTTCCGCCCTTGTCGGCGGCGCAACAGTTGGCGGGCATCCGGCAATGGGAAAAGAGCCAGGTGGACGGCGTCTGGAGCACCCTGACGAACTTTGAGGAATACTTCCAAGCGAACCACGCGGGGCGGTGGGCCTATAAAACAGATCTGCATATTGAGCCGGGGCTGGTCCGGCCGGGCGAAAAAGTGCGTTTGTACTTTCGCTGTGAGGAGCCGGTGCCGCCGGCCTGCACGGCGAGCGTGCAAGCGGATTATTTAAGCGCGTCGCCGGGGGCCATTGAGCCGCTGGTTTTGTCCTGGCGGAAGACGCCGGACGGTGCGCAGGAGGCGGTGGTGGAGTTGAAACCGGGACAGGTGGGCAACTGGCAGGTGGTCTGGCGGGTGGGGGACGAGCAGCTCAGCCGGGTGTTTGGGGTGGTGGACGACGGTTGCGCGGTGATCCGGCTGCTGACCACGAGCGATCGCAATCTCGGCAAACCGAATCCGCCGCCGGCGGGATTTGACGCCATCCATGAGGCCGGTCTGGCGGGCAATTTTTGGAATGCGGGGAATGGGTATTCGCGCACGCCGGAGGATGAGCTGGCGCGCTACCGGCGGCTGCTGGCGTTTCACCATCTGTGGGGCGACGAAATCATCCCGTTGGTGCATGCGGATACAATCATCCCCGGAGCACCCGACAAGAATCTCTTCAAAGTGAGCGACGAAGTACAGCGGGAGGGGCTGGAACAGACGATGAAGCTCTGGGATTTGCTGGGGATCGGGCCGTTGAACGATCTGGGGGGCTATACGTTCAGCGACAGCACGCCGGAGATTGCGCGTTCGCTGGGGATCAAATCAATTGATTGTTTATGCCAGTGGCAAAACTGGGCCGACTTGGGAGGTGACAACAACGGCTGGCAAATCAACGATTGGGGGGCACCCACGGTGCCGTATTTTGTGGCGAGGGATGATTTCCGGAAAGTGGCCCACGGTCGAAGCATTGTGG
>Ga0302320_10000935_pt1 | contig 69917 bp, 66 predicted proteins | sample Bog_T0_3_FD_202130 | JGI IMG/M metagenome (GOLD analysis project Ga0302320, IMG submission 202130) | Peat permafrost microbial communities from Stordalen Mire near Abisko, Sweden - Bog_T0_3 | ecosystem: Environmental > Terrestrial > Soil > Wetlands > Peat | place: Sweden: Abisko, Stordalen Mire... | reverse complement strand
CCTCGGGCTCATCCAGCTGCTCACGCCGCCCTTCGACACCTCGCCGCTGGATCCCGGCTATATACGCGGCTACATTCCCGGCGTCCGCGAGAACGGCGGCCAATACACCCAGGCGGCCATCTGGTGCACCATGGCCCTCGCCCAGATGGGCGACGGCGAGCGCGCATGGGAGTATTTCGGGATGCTCAATCCCGTTCACCACAGTTCCACCCCGCAGCAGGCTGCCGTCTACAAGGTGGAGCCCTATGTCATGGCCGCGGACATCTATTCGGTTTCCCCGCACCAGGGCCGGGGCGGGTGGACCTGGTACACGGGCTCCGCAGGCTGGATGTACCGCCTGCTGATCGAAAGCCTGCTTGGGATCAATCTTGAGGGCGACAGGTTGCGCCTGGCTCCCCTCATGCCGGCGGCTTGGAGCGCCTTCAAGGTGCATTACCGCTATCGGCAGACCACGTACCATATAACCTTCCTGCGACGGGCCGAGGATTCGGTCTCCACCCACCGCCTGTTCTTGGATGGCCAGGCGATCGAGGGAACGGAACTAAGCCTGAGCGACGACCACCGCGAGCATACGGTCGAATGGACGGCCCCGTGAGTGGCCCCGGCTATGCGAGCCACGCATTCTGCCGGTCGAGATCGGTCTCGCCGGTCACTTCGCGCTTGGCCCGTTCATAATCCGGTTGAGTGACGTCGGAGGAGGTGCGGCCCGCATGCCATGCCAGTTCCCTCGCCCTCGCATGGAGCAACGAACGCCCAACGGAGCACGGCCCGGAACTTCCGGTGTGCTCGTGATTTTCTGAAGGTATGGAGGGGTCCATATCGGGTAAGCAAGGGGTGACGGTGTGAATCACAAACCGGGGCGTTTTGGGTCAACGCACACGTTGAATCGCTTCATCAGGAGCAGGATGCCAGCGATCACCGCGAGCAGGCCGGAAACCCAGATGGGAATTGAGAGGCCGAACAGGAGGTTGAGTCCAAAGACGATCAGGAAAAGGGCCAGGAAGATGGGCGCCATGGGAAAAGGGGGGGATGAGGGTTGTTGGCTATATCCGGTTCGTGAGCAGAAGGATGACAAGGATGAGCAGGACCAAGCCCAGTCCCCCGCTCGGATAGTATCCCCAGTCCCGGCTGTGCGGCCATGTGGGCAGAGCCCCGAGGACGATGAGAAAGAGCAAGATCAGGAGAAAGAGGCCCATATAGATTCTTTGTTGTGCAGCGGAACGGTACAAAGGTGCCGGCCGCCACCGAGCGCCTCTGGACCTCCGCAAGGGAGGTCGGTTTGGAGCACCCTCAATCTAGCCTAGAACGAGTCATGGGGATATGGGGTGTAAGCCTGCCCCTGTGACTGCGGTCCGCCGCTAGCTGGTGACGTGCGGCCCGCTATAGGAGGCCACGCGTTTGAAATCACTCCAGTCATACTGGATGGGCCTTCCCAGCTTGGAGATCTTCACGCTGGCCGTGCTCCCCGGCATCACCGCGCCGGAATCTGTCGTGGAGCTCTCGTCCGCCGGTTCCACGCGGACATCGACGTCAAGGTCCGTGATCCTGGCCAAACCCAATAGCACCCGGATCGGCTCCCGGAGCGTCGCCGCGATGGAGACGATGCTGGCGGTCTGGTTGTCTACCGTGACAAGAATGGAAATGTTCTCCAATGCGAGCAATCGGGCGGTCTCCGGGCGCAGGCCGATCGCAAAGCGTGTGCTTGTCGTCGTCCGGCTTGCAAGCGTGGCATGGTCCAGGTCGAGGTAGGTGTAGGGCGACTTGGCCACGACCTTCCTCGTCCTGGCGTTCTTCCTCTGCTCCCAGGTTGCGCGCTGTTCCGGGGTCGCGGGGATGCCGTTCACCTCGAGCAGGCGCCAGCGATTGGGGTCGGGAAGCGACGGGTCGTAGCGCTCGACCCGCGACTCCATCAGGTTCCCGTCCCACTGAAACCGGCGGGTAAGCTGCGTGAAGGCCAAATCCTCTGATCCCTCGGTCCACCTGGCGAGCGCCTTTGCCAGGAGGGGAGGTGTCTCCGCCTTCAAGGGCGATCCAAACGCAGCCGCCAGGGCCAGGATGCGCCAATAGGTTTTATGGGACATGGGTTTGCGGTTCGATTCCGGGCACACTGTAGGGACACCGTGCAATGCCGCTGGTCCCGAGGAAACCCTCCACCTCCCCTGGCCCCCAATAAGGAAAGAGCCGTCGCGATGGGAGAAGTGGAGGGATTGTTTATGATGCGATTCCCGCACACAACACCCGCCGGCCGTAACCCGCGATGGGGTTTAAACCGCGGCCGAACATGCAGGAATGAGCAAGGGCTGGCCTTTTGCGCGCGTGCGGCCACGTAGGGGTCCACCCCATACCCGACCCAGCGCCATCGGGGTAAACTTGGGAAATGTGTAACCGATGAGTGCACAGTTCCCAGGCTTGCGAGCCAGGCCCGGAAAACCCCGTTGGCCCTGGTACTCCCTACTCGTAATCGGGTTCGGCCTGGGCCTCCTTGCGTCCTTTACGGGGACCCCGGGTCGTGGAGAGAGGGAGATCCGCTATGTTCTCGCGCATCGTTTCTCAATCGAGGACCCGCAGTTCCTCCGCAGCATGGGCCAGCTGCTCGGGCCCGCTATCGTGCCCGGCAATCGGGTGACCGCGCTCCAGAACGGCGACCAGATATTCCCCGCGATGCTCGGGGCAATCCGGGGCGCAAAGGAGTCTGTATCATTTGAGACCTACATCTATTGGTCGGGAGCGATCGGCGAGGAATTTTCCGAGGCCCTGTGCGAGCGAGCGCGGGCCGGGGTGAAGGTCCACGTGCTGCTCGACTGGCTCGGGGCGAACAAGATCGACGGAAAATACCTGGAGGCCATGAAGGCCTCGGGCGTCGCGGTGGAGCAGTACCATCCGCTTCTCTGGTACAACTTTTCCCGGCTCAACAACCGGACCCACCGGAAGCTCCTCGTCGTCGACGGAAGGATCGGTTTCACGGGAGGCGTCGGCATCGCCGATGTCTGGGCGGGGGATGGCAGCGCCAAGGACCACTGGAGGGACTCGCACTACATGATCGAGGGCCCCGCGGTCGCCCAGATGCAGGCGGCGTTCGGGGACAACTGGATGAAGACGCGCGCGGAAGTCCTCTTCGGGAGCGCCTACTATCCCGAACTGGCCCAGATCGGCGCATCCCGGGCGCAGGTGTTCAAGAGCTCGCTTGAGGAGGGAAGCGAGAGCGTGCGCCTGATGTACCTGCTCTCGATCGCCTCGGCCGCGCGCAGCATAAGGCTTCAGGCCGCCTACTTTGTGCCGGACGACCTTGCCATCGACACGCTCCTGGCCGCGCGGAAGCGGGGCGTTCGGATCGAGATTATTGTTCCGGGAACCCAGACCGATTCGGAAGTCGTGCAGGGGGCCAGCCGTTCGCGGTGGGGTGCCCTCCTCGATGCAGGCGTCCTCCTCTATGAATACCAGCCGTCCCTCTACCACTGCAAGGTCCTGATCGTGGACGACATCTGGGTGTCGGTCGGCTCCACGAACTTTGACAATCGGTCCTTCCGGCTTAACGACGAGGCGAACCTGAACATCTACGACCCGGTGTTTGCCGCGCAGCAGGAAAAGGTGTTCGATTCGGACAAGAAAGCCTCCCGGCTCATGACGCAGGAGGATTTCAAGGATCGGTCCGGCCTGGATAAGGTCTTTGATTCCGTTGCCGGGGTGCTGCGCCAGGAATTTTGACGGCGCCCGGAGGGGCTGGTGGGTGTGCGCCTAGGGTTACACCCCATGTGTCTGGGGCGCGACTCGGTCCAAGATGGGCCGCTCGGGGGATCACGCTGCGGCAGGGTTGAATCCGGCCCGATCCCCGTCCCTTTACATGAACACACGACCCAAGGCGCACCTCATTGGAGGAGGCATCGGCTCCCTTGCCGCTGCGGCCTTCCTAATCCGCGACGGGGCCATTCCCGGGGCCAATATCACCGTCTACGAGGCGGACCCGGTGATGGGGGGAAGCCTGGACGGCGCGAGGACCCCGCACGGGGGGTACTCGATGCGCGGCGGGCGCATGTTGACGACGGACAATTACGAGTGCACGTGGGCGCTCTTCAAATGCATCCCGTCGCTCCTCACCGAGGGGAAGACGGTGTACGACGAGACCGTGGAGTTCAACGAGCGGCACAAAGCCCACTCCGGGGCGAGGCTTGTCGACAGGCAGCGGGCCAAGGTGCCGGTGACATCCATGGGCTTCTCGATGAAGGACCGGATGGAGTTGCTGGCCCTTGGTGAATCAAGCGAGGCGAAACTGGGCGACAGCCGCATCACGGACTGGCTTTCGCCGGGATTCTTCGCGACCGAGTTCTGGCACATGTGGGCGACGACGTTCGCCTTCCAGCCGTGGCACAGCGCGGTCGAGTTCAAGCGATACCTGCACCGCTTCATCCTTGAATTCTCCCGGATCGAGACGCTGGCGGGAGTAAAGCGAACGATCTACAACCAATACGATTCGCTTGTGCTTCCCCTGCAGTCATGGCTCGCGGGTCAGGGCGTCAACTTTGACGGCGACTGCCTGGTGACCGACGTGGACACCGCGGCGGGCGGCGACCCCCTCTTGGTCACGGGATTCCGCTTCCAGCATGCCGGCTCGGCGGGGACGGTGTCGGTGGGCGAGGGGGACCTCGTGTTCCTTCAGAATGGATCGATGACGGATGCCTCGAGCCTGGGTTCGATGGTGAATGCTCCTGCGATGCTCACGAAGGCGGACACCTGCGGATGGAGGCTCTGGGAGAAGCTTGCCCAAACGCATCCCCAGCTGGGAAACCCCGCGCGGTTCAACACGTGTGTCGCTCAATCGTGCTGGGAGTCATTCACCGTCACCCTGAAGAATACCCGGTTCTTCGACCAGATGTGCAGCTTCAGCGGGAACGACGCGGGGATCGGGGGGCTCGTGACCTTCAAGGACTCGAACTGGCTCATGTCCGTCGTCCTTGCCCACCAGCCGCATTTCCCCCAACAGCCGGTCGATGTCCAGGTGTTCTGGGGTTACGCCCTGTTCCCGGATCGCGTCGGGAACTTCGTTCCGAAGCCGATGGAGGCATGCAACGGGGCGGACATCCTAAAGGAGATCTGCGGCCACCTCCGGTTCGACCCAGACGTCTTCGAATCGGCCGACTGCATACCCTGCAGGATGCCCTACATCACGAGCATGTTCATGCCCCGTTCGCCCGGCGACCGGCCGCCGCCGGTCCCGCAGGGCTCGCGGAACCTGGCCTTTGTCAGCCAGTTCGTCGAGATACCTGGGGACGTTGTCTTCACGGTCGAGTACTCAGTGAGGGCCGCGCAGATGGCCGTCTACCAGCTGCTTGGCCTTGCGCTGGAGGTGCCTCCCGTCACGGCGCACGACGCCTCGCCCAAGGCCTGCATAGACGCGCTGGTGAAGGCGTTCAAATGAAGGCGCTTCGCAATGGGAAGGCTCCCCGCGACTGTGAGCGCGACGGAACCTGACGGGTCCATCAAGCCAGGCAAGGAGCCACGTACCCCGGGAAACCAGGCTCGTGCACCGGGCTTCCGCCCATGAGCACCCAACCGACAGTCTCAAGCCTCCCGCAGCCAAGGGGCCTCTCGGGCGCCGAGGTTCTCGCCCTAGCGGGAAAATTCGGGCCGAATACCCTGCCGGACCCGGCCATCCGGCCCTTCCGCCGCGCGGCATCCAAGCTTTGGTCTCCGGTGCCGTGGATGCTCGAGGCTGCGATCATCCTTGAGCTTATCCTGGGCAAGCACCTTGAGGCGCTAATAATCGGCGTGCTCCTGGCATTCAACGCCGTCTTGGGATACGTCCAGGAGGGGAGGGCGCAGGCTACCCTCGCGGCGCTCAAGACAAGGCTTGCGCTCAATGTCTCCGTGCTCCGGGACAGCCATTGGGCGATGGTGCTCGCGGCCAGCCTCGTGCCGGGAGACGTCGTGAAACTCTCCCTTGGCTCCATCGTGGCCGCGGACGTGCGCATCAACACCGGCGAGGTGCTGCTCGACCAGTCGATGCTCACCGGCGAATCCATCCCCGTCGAGGCGGGGCCGGGATTCCAGACCTTCGCCGGCGCCCTGGTGCGCCGGGGCGAGGCCGTGGCCGAAGTCACTGCGACGGGATCCGGGACCAAGTTCGGCAGGACCGCCGAGCTGGTCCTCTCGGCCCACGCAGAAAGCTCCCAGCAGAAGGCGGTCCTCCACCTGGTCAGGAACCTGAGCATCTTTAACGGCGCCCTGATCCTGGTGATGGTCGCCTACGCTCGTCACCTCAACATGCACACAGGAGAAATCATTCCCCTTGTCCTCACCGCCGTCCTGGCCTCGATCCCGGTGGCGCTGCCCGCAACCTTCACCCTTGCCGCAGCCATCGGGGCGCGCGACCTGGGCCGCCTCGGGGTCCTCCCGACGCGCCTGTCCGCCGTGGACGAGGCGGCGAGCATCGACGTCCTATGTGCGGACAAGACGGGAACCCTGACGCTCAACGAGCTTGGCGTGAGCGACACGCGCGCCATGGCCGGGTTCGACGTAGCCCACGTCCTGGGGCTTGCCGCACTCGCAAGCTCGGACGGCGGCAATGACTCGGTGGACGCGGCAATTAGGGCTGAGGCCGCCAAGGCCCCTGCGCCCGGAATGCCGGTGCGCTCCGCGTTCGTGCCCTTCGACCCGGCGACAAAGCTGGCCGAAGCCACGACGCGCGATTCCAGCGGCGGTACGGTGCGGGTCATCAAGGGGGCCTTTGAGGTGGTGGCCGCCCTTGCGGGGGCGTTGCCGGACTCCCCCGGTATCGCGGCGGAGCTCGAGGCCAAGGGAATGAGGGTGCTTGCAGTGGCGGTGGGCCCGGCGGGAGCCCTGAAGCTCGCCGGGATCATAGGCCTAAGCGACTCGCCGCGGGCGGACTCGGCGGCGCTCGTCGCGGAATTGGGGGCCCTGGGAGTCCGCACGGTCATGATAACCGGGGACGCGCCCGCCACGGCGGCCATCGTGGCCAAGGCCGTTGGCCTTTCCGGGGCCGTGAGTCCGCCCGGGCCCATTCCCAAGGGGGTTCGCCCGGAGGATTTCGCCGTCTATGCGGGCGTCCTTCCGGAGGGTAAGTTCAATCTCGTCAAGGCCTTCCAGGGCAACGGACACGTCGTGGGCATGTGCGGCGACGGCGCCAACGACGCGCCGGCCCTGCGCCAGGCACAGATGGGGATCGCGGTGTCGACGGCCACGGACGTCGCCAAGTCGGCAGCCGGCATCGTGCTGACCAAACCGGGCCTGGGCGGGATCGTCGCCTCGGTAAAGGAGGGACGTGTCACCTTCCAGCGCATCCTGACCTATGCCCTGAACTCGGTGACCAAGAAGGTCGTCCAGGTTCTCTTCCTTGCGGTGGGCCTGTTCATGACCGGGCACTCGATCCTGACCCCGATGCTCATGGTCATCATCATGCTCTCGGGGGACCTGCTCGGAATGTCGCTGGCGACCGACAATGTGAAGGCCTCGGGCCGGCCCAATTCCTGGCGCATCGGAAACCTGACGGCAGCGGGTGTCTTCATGGGCGTCTCGGAGCTCGCCTATTGCGTCGCTGCTTTCTCCATCGCAAAGTTCCTCCTGGGCTACGGGATCGATGCGCTAAGGACCGTCGCGTTCGTGGCGATCGTGTTCGGGAACCAGGCGACGACCTACGCGAACCGGGAGCGCGGGAGGATGGGTGCGTCGCTGCCGAGCCCGTGGCTGGTGGGCTCCTCTGCCGTGGACGTCGCGATCGCCTCCACTCTTGCGGCCTGCGGTGTCGCGATGACCGGCATGCCTGTCATGATGATTGCCGGCCTCCTTGCGGCGGCGGCCCTCTTTGCGTTCGCGCTGGACTTTGCAAAGGTCCCGGTGCTGCGCCGACTCAGCCTCGACTAGGCTTTCGTGCCGAAAAGCTCCCAGGGATACTGGTCCGACTCGACGGCCATCGTGTGCCATTCCATCGTTTCCAAGGGGGTGACCTCACGGATGGCCTTCCATACGGACTCGAGCTTCGTGGTGCTTGCCCATGTGCCGTCGGAGCGACGTGAGGCGATCACGGCGGAGGCGCCGGTCCGCTCGACGAGGAGCGTGTAGGCCTCCGGGCCGCCCGGGGCCACGAACTGGTCCCAGGGGATGTGCACGACGATCACCTGCGGGGTGGAGCCCCAGGCCTTCCTTGCCACCGTGATCGCAAATCTTTTCCGCTCGGCCATTCCGCGCGGGCCTAGTCGGTGATGGTGGTGTTCATCTTGTCCACGGCAAGCTGGGAGCGCTTCCAGGCCTCGCCGACGTTGTCCTTTGCGTCCTTCCAGGTGTCCTCGGTCGTGCACTTGGCGAGTTCCTCCATGCGGCTGGTGAGGTATTCGCGTGAATCCAGGACTTCCTTCATTGCGAAATCCCAGTCTTTGGTGTCGGTCGTCATGCCGGCGCGCTTGGCCTTTAGGACGCTTATCTCGTGGTCAAGCCAGGCCGAGAGGCGGTTCACGCCCTCGGTGAAGTGGGCGCGCTCGGGATAGCCGTCGTTGCGGATGTCCGACCACGTGTGGGAGGTGTTCCCGTCCGAGCCTGCAATCGCAATGACTTCGGCGCGGGCTTGCGTGGAGAGGCCGGCGGCCATCACGGCGGCGAGCCCGAGACATAGGGACATTGGTACGGAGGTCTTCATAGATACCCCTAATAGTAGCCTGCCACCGCGTGTGGTTCCTCGGGCCCCCCTGGCCGTCGTCCCGTCGAGCCCAAGAACAGGGACAGATGGGGTACTCACCCCATCGACGGCAGTACGCCGGAATGGGATCATGATGCCCATGCTTCCCCCGGGTGTTCAATGAGATCGCATTCGCCCGATCGAAATCCCTGTCTATCCCCCGGAATTGGGCCTATAATTGAACGTTGAATCCAGGGACTAACAGGTTGCGGTGTCATCGTTTGGGACTGGGAATGTGCCTGCGTCGCCCTACGTCCGCGATCAGATCCTGGTCCGATTCGGTAGCCTCGGTCGCCATGCCCGAAAAGGCGAGGAGGGCGGGTGAAACGTTTTGCCCCCCGCTCCACGAAGGACGGGTGCTCCACGATTTCTGAATCGGTTCCAATAAAGCGCCGCGAGGCATACAAAACTCATGAAACGAATTAAAACACTTCTGGCGGACGATCATACGATTGTGAGGGAAGGCCTTAGGGCCCTTCTCGTTGCCGACGGGGGAATCGAGGTCGTGGGAGAGGCCCAAAATGGCCGCGAGGCGGTGGAGATGGCCGTGGCCCTCCGCCCCGACGTCGTCGTGATGGACATCGCAATGCCGCTCCTGAACGGCCTCGAGGCCACAAAGCAGGTGCTGACCGCGCTTCCCGGCACAAAGGTCCTGATTCTGTCGGCGCACAGCGACGACGCCTACATAGACCGCGTGATCGCCGTGGGCGCCGTCGGATTCCTAATAAAGCAGACATCCGCACAGGTTCTCGCCCGGGCGATCCACGAGGTCGTGGCGGGAAAGACGTTCTACAGCCCGCATGTCGCCAAGCGGCTCCAGGACCATTACCAGGCCCCGGACCGGGCGGGCGGCCTCATGATAAAGAAGGCGACGGGCCTCACGGCGCGCGAGCTCGAGGTGATCCAGCTTGTCGCGGAGGGGCAGGCCAACAAGCAGGTGGCCGCCGGACTCAAGATCAGCATCAAGACCGTGGAGAAACACCGCCAGCACCTGATGGACAAGCTGAACATCCACGACACCGCCGGCCTGACGCGCTATGCGATAGCCCGCGGGATCATCGAGAGCAGCGTCCAGGTCACGATTGTCTGACCTGGATTGCCGGGCCCGCGGCGACGGCCCTTCAGAAGCTGGCGAGCGCGACCCGCCCTGAGGCACGCACGGGCTCGAACCAGCCGGAGCCCGTTCCCTCGGCGGCCATGTCGGGATACGCCTCGGCGATGAGGGCGCGTAGCGTCTCGCGGGCCCGCCCTATCCGGCTCTTCACGGTGCCGATCTTGATGCCCAGCTCCTTTGCGATCTCACCGTAGGAACGGCTCATCCCGCTGCGCAGGAGCAGTATCTCGCGCTGGCTTGCCACCAGCTGGTTCATGCATCCCTCGACCTTCTCGTTGAACTCGCAGACCGAGGCCTCGCGGGCCGGGCTCGGCGAATCCGAGGCTATGAGGTCCGAGAACGTCTCCTGGAGCTCGTCACTGTAGGCGCAGTCGAGCGAGAGCGTGTCGTGCCTCCGGCGGCGGAAATTGTGCATGTGGCGGTTCCTTGAAAGGTTGAACGCGATCCGGTGCAGCCAGGTTGAAAGCGAGGAATCCCCCCTGAAGCGCACCAGGCCGCGGTGCGCCCGAATCAGGGTGTCCTGGGCGATCTCCTCGGCGTCGGAGTGGTTGCGCAGGTGGCAGAGCGCGATCGAGTACATCTTGCTGCGGTAGCGGGTCACAATCTCGGCAAATGCGCCCTCGTCCCCTGCGAGGAAACGGGCCACGAGCTCGGTGTCGTGCACCGCGTCGAGCCTAGAGGCGGCCTCGCGCTTTGTCCGGGCGGTGACGCGGGGAACGATGGGCTCGGCCGGACTGTAGTCTGATGTGTTTGCAACCATAGTGTGCGAATCCTACACGCGGCCGCCCGGTTGCGAAATGGGGTGAAATGCTATCCAGCAGCCGGCCGCTTTCCTTATCCGCTGAACACCCCATAGCGGGTGACGGTGTGCTCCTGTATCGTCTCGCCATGACGTCGAATCACATCCCGACACGCGCCCCCGCCAACGGCGAACGCAAGAAAGCCGGCAACGGCGACGCAATCGTCGGGGGACTCCGCTCCTAAGCCATTTTATGCGCGGCCCGGTACTTCGGGCGGCGACTATTACCCAACAGAGATCATCGAAATGAAATCATACACACGCCTAGCATTGCTACTCACCGCGACGACCCTTCCGCTCGCGCTATTTGCCTCGTCGACCGACAGCAAGATCGAGGATGCCGCAAACGCATCGTACAACTACCGCACGGTCCTTGAGGGCCGGGTCACAGTGAAGTCCAATGACGGCATCGTCACCCTTACCGGCACGGTCCTTGACAAGGACGACAAGGCGCTGGCCGAGGACACGGTCGAGAACCTGCCCGGCGTGGTCAAGGTCGACAACGAGATCGAGGTCAAGGCGCCGGCGCCCGAGCATTCCGACGAGTGGATCGCGCTCAAGGTCCGCGGCGAGCTGCTGGTTAAGGCCAACGTGAGCGCCACGAGCACCAAGGTCGACGTGAAGGACGGCGTCGTGACGCTAAGCGGCACCGCGAGCAGCGATGCGCAAAGGGACCTGACGGAGATCTACGCCAAGCAGATCGACCACGTTAGGTCGGTCACGAACAACATTGTGGTGGTGACCCCCACCGGCCCGACGGCCGGCGAGGTTGTCGACGACGCCTCGATAACGTCACAGGTCAAGTTCGCGCTTCTCAGCAACGGAGCCACCAGCGCCGTCGCGACAAAGGTCACGACCGTCGAAGCGGTTGTTAACATCAGCGGAGTTGCGACCTCCGACGCCCAGAAGGCACTTGTCACAAAGCTCGCCCAAGACACGCGCGGCGTGAAGTCGGTCGTCAACGACATGACGGTCAAGGGCTGACCCGGAGCCTCAGAAAACGACGAGCCATTCGTCCAAAATTGCCCCTAGCGACGCGGCCGGCCCATGCCGGCCGCGTCCATTACAACCATCTAGAATGAAAACCAACATTGGATTGACCGACGCAGCCCGCCTCGAGGTGGGCCAGATACTCAACCTTCTGCTCGCTGATGAGAGCGTTCTCTACGCCACGACACGTGACTACCATTGGAATGTCACGGGACCGGAGTTCAGGAGCCTCCACGTTGAGTTCGAGGCGCAATACGAGCAGCTTGCAAAGCTGACCGACGAGGTTGCCGAGAGGGCGCGCTCGATCGGGGTGGGGGCCGAAGGCAACTGGGCGGCGCTCGCAAAGGCGGCCCGTTGTTCCGCCGATCCCGGAATCGACTTGTCGGCCGAGCACATGCTTTCCGAGCTTCTCGCGCTTCACGAGGACCTGGTGGTCCAGTTGCGCGCCGATGTCGAGTCGTGCATCGAGCGTTACGGGGACTCGGGCACCGCGGACTTCCTCACGGGGGTCATGGAGCGCCACGAGAAGACCGCCTGGATGCTGAGGGCCCAGCTTGAGACGGAGGATGAGGAAACCAAGCAATCCTGACTGCGATGAATAAGCTCGTTGCAATTGCGCTCCTTGCCGTAGGGACGATCCTCATCATATACGGCGCCAGCAGTTCGGGCTCGGTCGGATCAAATGTCTCTCGGATGTTCACGGGAGCCCCAATGGACAGGACGATCTGGTTGATGGCGGGCGGCGTGGCCGCTGCCCTCGTCGGCGTGGTGGGCCTCCTGGGAAGCTCAAAATCGGGATGACCGGTGGCCCGATGCCCCGTTATGCGACCGGGTTTCTCCTGGCCGCGGCCGTGACAGGCGTGCTCGGGATTGGCATGGACAAGGGGTCCGCCGCGACGATCGCCCAGATCTCTTTCTTCACGTTCCTCTGCCTGTCCGCATGCGCCCTGATGGGCTGCAGGAGGGCCTAGGCCACTGGTGCGAGGCTTGTCCGCGCCTCGTTCGCTGGGGGCGCCCACCCGACGTGGAATGGGCGGCTGGAGTTCGCCGTCTCAAGTCCGTGCTCGCCGAAATAGTCGCGCTGGGCCTGGATCAGGTTCGCCGGCAGCCGGGAGCTCCGATAGCCGTCCAGGTAGCCGAGGGCCGTCATGAGGCCAGGGATCGGAATTCCCAGCTTCACCGCGGCGCGGATGGTGGCGCGGAGGTCCTGCTGGTGGGCCAGCACCCGTCTGGCGATCTCAGGATCAACGAGCAGGTTGGGCAGGCCGGGTCGGCTCCGGTAGGCCTCCCAGACCTTTTCGAGAACGGCCGCCCGAATGATGCACCCCGCCCGCCAAATGCGGGCGACGACCGAGAGGTCGAGGCCGTAGTGAAAGGTGCCGGAGGCCACGCCCATGAGCGCGAACCCCTGGGAATAGGTGATGATCGCGGCGGCGTAGACGGCGCGTCCCAGCTGTTTCAGGAGCAACACCCGGTCGCCCGGGAACGGCACCCGGTCGACGAGGAGGACCTCGCTGGCCGCGATGCGTTCGCCCTTCAGCAGGGAGAGGTTTCGCATGGATACCGCAGCGTCGATCGTCGGAGTCGACACATGCAGGCCCAGGGCGCATTCCGAGGCCCACATCCCTGTACCGAGCTGCCCGGCCACGTCGACGATCTCGTCGATAAGCGGCCTGCCAGTGCGTTCGTCGCCTTTGGCAAAGATCTGGCTCGTGATCTCGACAAGATATCCCTCCATCTCCCCGTGGTTCCATCCTGCGAAGAATTCCTGGACCTCGCCGTCGGTGAGGCCGAGCCCCCGGCCCATGAGGTCGTAGGCCTCGGCGATCACCTGCATCAACCCGTACTCGATGCCGTTGTGGACCATCTTCACGAAATGCCCCGCGGACCCGCTGCCCAGCAATGCCACCGAAGGCGAGCCGTTGAACTGGGCTGCGGCGGCCTCGAAGACGGGCTGGACCCGCGCATAGGCCTCCGGTGTCCCGCCCGCCATTATACTCGGGCCGTCCAGAGCGCCCTCGCCCCCCCCGGACATCCCGATCCCGAGGAATTGGAGCCGCTTGTTCGCCAGAAACTTGGCGCGGACATCGGTGTCGGTGTAGTGGGAGTTTCCGGCGTCGATGATCAGGTCCCCGTGGTCAAGGAGGGGGACCAGTTCGCTTATGACGGAGTCAACGGCCGGCCCGGCCGGGACGAGCAGCATGATGGCCCTGGGCACGCGAAGCATGGAGACGAATGCCCTTATGTCCGCCGAAGGGCGCACATCCCCGTCCTTGGTTTCATGCCTCAGCACCTCGACCTTGACCTCGTCGTTGTCATATCCCGCCACCGGGAATCCGTGCCTGGCCATGTTCAGCAGGAAATTGCGTCCCATGACGCCCAGGCCGATCATGCCGATCTCACACAGGGGCTGCGGTGAATTGTTGTTCATGGCGATTCTGCCCTTTTTGGCCTTCCATTCATTTCTGCCACAGGATCTCGTGGGCCTCCAGGGGCACTGCTAGCCCTTCAAAGCTGGGTACCATCCGCGGGGTGAAGTCGCTGGCCGGCCTGGCGGAGGTGACGGTCGCGCTGTAGACAAAGCCGTTGGGTCCGCCCCCGGTATTGCCTAGCTGGGTCATTTCCTGGCGAATCGAGTTCTCGCCGTCCTTCCCGTTCGCGAAGAGCTCGACCCGGACTGACCCCGGGTTGAAGTCGCCAAGGAAGGCATCGACCTTTATCACGCGCTGGGCGCCGTCCGTCTCGACCGTCGATGATCCGAAATGGAGCGAGGGCCAGTTGCGGAGGAGCTCGCTCTGGTAGCCCGCCAGCCTCTGGCCGCCCGCGCCCTTCTCCGCCGAGCGCTGCGCGAACGCGCGGGCGCAGGGGAGGTAGTGCTTCTCCGTGTACTCGCTCACCGCCCGGCTGGCGGCGAATCGTGGGGTCAACAGGGCCATGCTCTCGCGAATCCGCGAAACCCAGGCGACGGGGATGCCTTTGTCGTTGCGGGCGTAGAATTCCGGTATCACTTCCTGCTCAAGCCGCTCATAAAGCGCCTCGGCCTCGGCGGCATCCCATGACCTGTCGTTGCCGTGCTCCTCGCCGTCGCCCAGCGCCCACCCGACCTGCGGCATGTAGGCCTCGGTCCACCAGCCGTCGAGTTCCGAGAGGTTGATGCCCCCGTTCACGAGGACCTTCATGCCGCTCGTGCCGCAGGCCTCCCACGGCCGCCTGGGGGTGTTTATCCAGACATCGACTCCCTGCACCAGGCGCTCCGCCAAGAGCATGTCGTAGTCCGACAGGAAAACGACGGGCGGATTGATCGCGCAGTCGCGGATATAGTGGATCCATTCATGGATCAGGGCCTGGCCGTCCTTGTCCGCGGGATGGGCCTTTCCGGCCAGGATCAGCTGGGCGGGGCGTTTCGGGTTCGTGAGGATCCGCGTGAGCCGGGCGGGATCGTGAAGCAGAAGGTTCGGCCGCTTGTAGGCCGCAAACCGGCGGGCGAAGCCGAGTGTGAGGACCTCGGGCTTGAGGCGCGCCCGGACCTTCTCGATCTTTGGAGCCTCGACGCCGGCGGCGGTCAAATTGCGGGCAAGCCGTTCCAGCGTGTAATCCACAAGGGACTTCCGGCTTGAGGTGCGAAGCGCCCAGAGCTTCTCGTCGGGCACCTTGCGGATGTCCGCTTCCAGGGTAGTGCTCATTCCCAGCCAACGGCCCTTGCCGCAGGCCTCGGTCCAGAGGGAGTCGGATTCCGCCGAGTCCCAAGTGGGCATGTGAACGCCGTTGGTCACGTGTCCCACGGGAACGCTCGACTCGGGCCATCTCGGGAATAGCGGCGAGAAGATACGGCGGCTCACCGCCCCGTGGAGCTCGCTCACGCCGTTGACGGCGCCAGATCCACGGAAGGCCAGGTAGGCCATGTTGAATGCCTCTCCCGCGTCGTGGGGGTTGCACCTGCCAAGCGCCATCAGCCCCGGCACCGACAGTCCGAGTTCCTGCGCATAGCGGCCCAGGTACTGTTCGATGAGATCGGGTGGAAACACGTCGAAGCCCGCGGCGACGGCGGTATGGGTCGTGAACAGGTTGCCGCAGCGCGTTGCCGAGAGGGCGGCGTCGAAAGCCAGGCCCGTTTCCTTCATGAATGAACGCGCCCGCTCAAGGAGCGCGAAGGCCGCGTGGCCCTCGTTTAGGTGGCACACCTCGGGCTTGACCCCCAGGGCTTCGAGGAGCCTCCATCCCCCGATCCCCAGGATCATCTCCTGCTGGAGGCGAAGCTCGGGTCCGCCGCCATAAAGCTCGCTCGTGATCCCGCGTTGGGGCGGTGAGTTGGCGTCGTCGTTGGAGTCGAGGAGGTAGAGCTCTCGTCGTCCGACCTGGACGTGCCACGCCCGGAGCGATACCGGACCGCCGGGCAGGTCCACGGAAACACGAAGGAGTTCGCCATTACTGGTCAGGACAGGCGTCACGGGCAGCTGCCCCGGGTCGTTGGCCGGGTAGAGGGCCTCCTGGTATCCCTTCTTGTCGATCACCTGGCGGAAATAGCCGTGCTGGTAGAGCAGGCCGACTCCCACTACGGGGACGCCCAGGTCGCTCGCGGCCTTCAACTGGTCGCCCGCCACGTTCCCGAGGCCGCCGGAATAGATGGGCAGCGCCTCGCTCAGCATGAATTCCATGCAGAAGTAGGCGACGCAGGTGAGCGGGGGCTTCGGATACGTCTCCTGGAACCAAGCGGGCGAGGCCGCGGACTCCCGCTTCGAGCGCACAAGCTGCTCGAGAAGGGCGCAGAATCCGGGATCCTTCAGGGCCGCCGCCAGCCTCTCGCGCGATACGGACTGGAGCACGGAGCTTGGGTGCGAGGTCTGGGCCCAGAGCGCGGGATCAAGTCGATTCCAGAGCTCGTCCGAGAAGTGGCACCAGGTCCAGCGAAGGTCCATGGCGAGCTCGGTAAGCGCGTCGATGCCCTTCGGAAACGCCTGGGGCGCAGCGGGGGCGGGTGTGGGGTTGCTCATGGTGATTGTTGGGCCGCATAGGTCGTGCCCGCGCCAACCCGGAAGCCGCGCTGGGCACGGACCGCTCTGCTCTCGGCGCCCGGCTCGCCGACAGGCCCCGATGTGCCACTGTGCCCCTGGGGGCCGGAGAGGGCCTTGGCCACGACCAGTTGCGCCTCGTCCTGGAGGCGGCGCAGGTGCGTCGTCCCGTGGAAGCTCTCGGCGTAGATCTTAAAGATGTTTTCCGTTCCGGAGGGCCGGGCGGCGAACCATCCCCCGGCGGTAGCCACCTTGATCCCCCCCAGGTGAGCTCCGTTGCCCGGAGCTCTGGAGACGATCGAAACGACCTTCTCCCCTGCCAGCTCCTCAAGGCCGACGCTTCCCGGCGAAATCGCCGCCAAGGCGGCCTTCTGCGCGGGGGTCGCCGGCGCATCAATCCTCCCGTAGTAGGTCTCCCCGAATTCGCCGGCGAGCGCCTTGTAGGCGTTTCCCGGGTCGATGCCTGTACGGGCGGTCATCTCCGCGCTCAGGAGGCACGGCGCAAATCCGTCCTTGTCGGTTGTCCAGACGCTTCCGTCGAGCCGGTCGAACGTTGATCCTGCGCTCTCCTCGCCCGCGAACACGAGCGAACCGTCTAGGAGGCCGTCCACGAACCATTTGAATCCCACGGGAACCTCGAAGAGCTTTCCGCCCAACTTTGCGGTAACCCGGTCAACCATCGTGCTGCTGACGACGGTCTTGCCGACGGCCGACGGCCTGGTCCAAAGAGGCCTGTTCTGGAAGAGATAGGAGATGCAGACCGCCAGATCGTGGTTGGGCGGGAGGAGCCCCACGCCCCGGGTCACAATGCCGTGCCTGTCATGGTCCGTGTCGCAGGCGAAGGAGATGTCGAAGGAGTCCTTCATGCCGATCAGCCGCTGCATCGCGTAGGGCGAGGACGGATCCATCCGGATCTGGCCGTCCCAGTCCACGGTCATGAAGCTGAACGTCGGGTCCACCACGTCGCTCACCACGGTCAGGTTCAGGCGATGGCGCTCCGCGATCCGGGCCCAATAGTGCACCCCGGCCCCACCCAGCGGATCGACGCCAAGGCGGATCCCCGAGCTGCGGATGACCTCCATGTCGACCACGTTGTCCAGGTCATCGACGAAGGCTCCCAGGAAATCGTAACGCTCCGTCGTGGACGACCGCAGCGCCTCGTTATAGGTGACCCGCTTCACATGGGCCACCTTTCCCTCAAGGAGCGTGTTGGCGGTGGCCTCGATCCAGTCCGTCACCTCGCCCGGGGCGGGTCCCCCCGATGGAGGATTATACTTGAACCCGCCGTCGTGGGGCGGGTTGTGCGAGGGCGTGATCACGATCCCGTCGGACAGGCCGCTCAGCCGGCCGCTGTTGTGCGTCAGGATGGCATGCGATATGACGGGTGTAGGCGTGAACTCGTCGCCCGTCGCGATCTTCGTGTCCACCCCGTTGGCCGCGAGCACCTCGAGCGCTGTGGCGAAGGCCGGCTTGGACAGGGCGTGGGTATCGAAGCCCATGAACAGGGGCCCGCCGATGTTCGCGCGGGATCGGTACATGCAGATGGCCTGGGTGATCGCGAGGATGTGCCATTCGTTGAACGAGAGCGTCAGGCTTGATCCCCGGTGGCCCGAGGTGCCAAACACTATCCGCTGGGCCGGGATCGCCGGATCCGGGATGCCCGAGTAATAGGCGGCGATGAGCTTGGGCACGTCGACCAGGAGCCCGAGGGGCGCCGGCTTCCCGGCAAGGGGGCTTATCTTCATTGTGGTCCCTCCGATAACGCGCCCTCGAGCTCAAGGATCTTGGCAAGTCGGCGGCGGTGGCGTTCCTCGCCCGTGAAGCGCGCGCCCATGAAGGTCTGCACCAGTTCCCATGCTGCGGCATGGCCCACCACGAGGCCGCCAAGGCAGAGCATGTTCAGGTCGTCGTCCTCGACACCCTGGTGGGCCGAGAAGGATTCGTGGATCAGGCATGCCCTCACCCCGGGGATCTTGTTGGCCGCGACCGACGCCCCCACGCCGCTGCCGCAGATGCCGAGGCCCCGCGCGACGGTGCCCTTCGCGACCGCCCGCGCGAGTTTAGCGATGTAGTCGGGATAGTCGTCGCCGGGCTCGGGCTTCCCATCCCCGAAGTCGGTCACGGGGTGGCCTGCCTTGCACAGCATGGCTGTCAGGTATTGCTTCAGCTCAAACCCGCCGTGGTCGGCGGCGATGCCGACCGAGAGCTGGCCGGCCGCAAAGGTGGTGTAGTGGCTGTTCATGATAGGGCGGCCGCCTCAATCCCATGGCCGACGACCTCGGCCTCGCTGGAATATGCGCCTGCAAGGGCAAACCCGTTGCACAGGGCCCTGTGCTGGAGGGCTGCCTGGGCGGCGATCGTATTTGCCTCCAGGCCGTCCCAGATGTCCATCGCCGTGTTCTGGAGCGCGCGCCCAAAGGAGAAGCTCAGGGTCCATGGGCCTTCCTTGGCGCTGCAGATTGCGTTCAGCCGCTCCGTGGCGGCGATTTCGGACTGGCCCCCCGAGAGAAAGACGATCCCGGGCACGGCGACGGGCACGGACCGGCGCAGGCAGCGCAGGGTCGCCCTTGCGATCTCCGCGGACGTCGCCTGATCCTGGCAGCCGACGCCCGGCAGCACCATCCCTGTCTTGAGGAGCATTGCCTCAAGGGTGACCCGGTGCCTGATGAGCCGGGCGAACACGGCGTTAAGGACCCGGCCTATGACGCACTCACAGTGCGAAAGGTCGTGGTCCCCGTCCATGAGGACCTCCGGCTCAACGATCGGGACGAGCCCGGCCTCCTGGGAGAGGGCGGCGAAGAGCGCCAGGGAATTGGCGTTGTCCTCGACGCACGCGGACGTCGGAAGGCCCGACCCCATCCTGAAGACGGCCCTCCACTTGGTGAAGCGCGCCCCGAGGTGGGCATACTCGGCGAGGCGGGCGCGCAGGCCGTCAAGCCCCTGGGTAAAGGTCTCGGTCGTTGAGCCGGGCATCGGCTCGGTCCCGCGGTCGACCTTGATCCCCGCGACGATTCCCTTTGCCGCCAGGGCCGCAGGCATCGGCACGCCGTCAATCTCCTGCCGAAGGGTTTCGTCAAAGAGGATTGCGCCGCTCACATGTTCGGCAAGGTTGGGTGTCGTGAAGAGCAGCGTCCGGTAGGCGCGCCGATTCGCCTCGGTGGATTCGATCCCGAGGGCGGCAAAGCGCTTGCCGATGGTCTTGAAGCTCTCGTCTGCGGCGAGGAGGCCCTTGTGGGGCGCCAGGAGCGCCGCGACGGTCGATTGCAAAGCGGTCGATGTCATGGTGGGTTTTCCGGGCTAGGGGAGCTTTACTACCATCTTGCCGAAGTTCTCGCCGCGAAAGAGCCCGAGGAACGCGTCCACTGCGTGGTCGATCCCCTCCACGACCGTCTCCTTGTTCTTCAACAAGCCCTCCTGCACGTAGGCGCCCACCTCCCGCTGGAACGCTCCCCGGCTGTCAAGCCAGTCTCCCACGATGAACCCCTTGATCGTAAGGCGCTTGCGGATGATCTCGAAGAGGTTTTTCGGGCCGGGGCTCGGGACTGCGTCGTTGTAGCCCGAGATGCTCCCGCAGGAGGCAACTCGTCCGTGGATGCGCAGCGCATTGAGTGCTCCCTCGAGGGCCGCCCCCCCGACATTGTCAAAATAGACATCGATCCCATCGGGTGCCTCGACCTTGAGCTGCTCGGATATGGGCCCCTCGTTGTAGTCGAATGCGACGTCGAATCCGCATTGGTCCCGGAGAAACCTGACCTTCTTGGGGGAACCGGTGGAGCCGATCACCCGGCACCCGCGCAGGTGCGCGAGCTGCCCGGCCACGGTGCCCACGGCTCCGGCGGCCCCGGAAATGTAAAGGGTCTCGCCTTTCTTGAGCTCCACCAGGTTCAGGCCAACCCAGGCCGTCATGCCGGTCATGCCGAGCGCCCCAAGGTACGTCGACGGGGGCTCGACCTCGTGGCTTATCGGCTGCAGCTGTTCGGGCGACGCCACGAAATAGTCGCGCCACCCGAAGTTCGATGTCACGGCGTCGCCCTGCTTGAACTCGCTGTCCCTCGACTCGACGATTTCTCCGACGGCCGCGCCGCTGAGCCCCTCGCCGACTGCGAAGGCCGGGACATAGGATGGCCCCTCGTTCATCCTGCCTCTCATGTAGGGGTCCACCGACATGAAGGTGTTGCGGACAAGCACCTGGTGGTTCTCGAGTGGGGGCACCTCCACCCGAACGAGCTCGAAATTGGCCTGGGTGGGCATGCCCACCGGGCGGGAGGCGAGCCGGACCTCGCGGCTGAATGTCCGAATCATCGTGAAAGGGTGTTGGCCGGTGCCGGTATGGACCGGGGTTGTCGTCCTTACGAGTGATGATCCAGGAAGTCGGGATGACCGTGGCCCAGGATCTCCTTGGCCTTCGCTGAATCGTCTGCGGATCCGCTGGCGATCACCACGAACTTGCCGGCCTTTAGCGCCGTCTCGTAGCTCACGATGCTGTCCTTGGGGATCCCGATGCTGTAGAGGCCCGCACCGATGGCGCTAAGCCCTCCGACCACGGCCGCGCCCTCGACGCCGCCGATGATCCAGCTTACAAGGGGCCCCGCCGCCAGGAGAGGTCCGATGCCAGGGACCCAGAAGAACGCCGAGCCGAAGAGGAGTCCCCAGATGCCGCCCCAGAAAGCCCCGTTCTTGCCCCAGGATTTCATCCGGTCCCCCGCGTTGTAGTAGCCGACGACGTGCTCGTCGGTGTGATAGTCGCGGCCGACGATCGACAGTTTCTTCATGTCGAAGCCCGAATGCTGGAGCTCCTTGACGGAGGCCTCGGCGGCCAGATGGGTCGGATATACCGCGACGATGGAATTGCTCATAGTGATGTCCCTCTGTTCTTCCTGTGCCGTTGATGGATGGATCGGCGCATGACGCACCGGGTAAGGTCACTTCTGCTCGCTGTCGCCCTTCTCTGCTTCCTCGGCCGCCTGGAGCATCCGGTCGTGTTCGGCCTCCTCGGAGCCCTGGTCGACAAGCTGCTCGGTCTCGCTCCGCCCCTCGTCGTCCATGTCCTCGCTCTCCGCTCCGGGCGTCTCATGGCCCTCCGAGCCCGGCACGGGGTCCCAGCGTTTCGACTCGGGAAGGGCGTTCAGAAGGTCATCCTGGCGATCGGTGTCCGATTCGCCCGCCAGCTCGTGCTTGGCCGCCGCGACGTCGCCTGGCAGCACCTCCTTGGGCGAACGACCGTCTATGAGGGCCAGCTCGGCAGCCCGGGCGCGTACCATCTTATTTGTCACGGGGCCGATGCCCTCGAAATTTTCGCTGATGGCTCCGTCATTGACCGGGTTGTTTTTCATTGGGATCCCTTTTTAGGCTTCAGTCGGTGGCGACGGCGGAGACGGGCTCTGCGGCAGCGACCTCGTTTTCCAGGGTTCGCCGGATGTCGGCCTTGGTGAGCCTCACGAAGATTCGCGATTCCTCGTAGCTTATCCGCTCGATCTCCCGGGTTGATATCCGGATCTCCTTCTCGGAGTACCAATGGCCGGCGTCCACCGCGATCTCCTCGATGGCCCAGCTCCGGTCGTCTATCAGGAGGCCGCGCATATAGCCCATCGTCCCATCGGAGGCCTCGATGCTGTAGCCGCTCACCGCGTGGGCGCTCTGGAGGTGCTTGTCATCGCGGTGATGCACGCGGAATCCCTCCTCGATCTCGGCCTTGGAGGGCGGCACGACGGCCGGACAGCTCGCCATGCCCCACATCGCCCCGCCGTTCCAGTACATGGGCCACCCGTAGTAGCGGTAATAGTCGAGCTCGTACTGGCGTGAGACAGGCATCCGAGAGTCGATGGCCGGGCTCTTTTCGATCTGTTCCCGGGTGAGGTTCACCTTCAGGACGCAAGCCAGTTCGTCGAGCCGGCCAAACGCGAAGGGGGAGAGGAGCACCAGCCTGCCGGCGAGCCACTTTCCTGTGTCCGCGACCACGTACCGGACCACCCAGTTCTTGTCGTCGAAATAGAGGTCCTTCACGTGGCCGATCTCGCCGTCTAGCGCAGCCAGCCTGTCGTCGTATAGCTTTTTGGAATGGATTAACATAAGATGGTTTGCTGCGCAGCACGGGTGCCGCCCCGGCCGATTTTCTCATCCGGCTGCGCCATAAATAAGAGTACTCCAGAAGCGGGTTGGGTCCTATGGGGTGTAAACCCCTTCGGACGCTGCGTCGGCCCTCGGGAGCTGTGAAAACGCCGCCCCTGTTAGGCGATCCTGAGAACGATCTTGCCCCGGGTGTGGCCGCGCTTGCTCAACTCCTGGCCGCGCGTGGCATCGGAAAGGGGAAGGATCGTCTCGACGATCGCCTTGAGCTTGTCCTCGTCGGCGAGCCGGGCGATCTCGGCCAGCTGGGAGGCGTTGGGCTTTGTGAACACGAAAGCCTGGCGAACCCCGTGGGCGGCCGCTTTTTCCTGGGAGGGCGGGCTCACGATCGAGACAAGGATGCCGCCGGGCTTGAGCACCTTCCAGGAGCGCTCCTGGATTTCCCCGCCCATGGTGTCGAGGACCAGGTCCACGGGTGCCACGGTGTCCTCGAAGCGTTCGCGCGCGTAGTCGATCACCTGGTCGATCCCGAGCTTCCGGAGAAAGTCATGGTTTTGCTCGGAGGCCGTTCCGATGACGACGGCCCCCTTCCATTTCGCGAGCTGCACGGCGACGCTCCCCACGCCGCCTGCTGCCGCATGGATCAGCACGCGCTGCCCCGTCTCGAGTCCGCCGGCATCAAAGAGGGTCTGCCAGGCTGTCAGTCCCGCCAGGGGCATGGCCGCAGCATGGATGTGGTCGATCGACCTCGGCTTGAGGGCCACCTCGGACTCCTTTATCACGATGTAATCGGCATAGGCCCCGTCCCTCGCGACGTCGGGGTGGCTGAAAACCTCGTCCCCCTCCTTGAGTCGAAGCAATTTGGTACCGAGCGCGGTGACAACGCCTGAAACGTCCCAGCCCAGGATGAGCGGCAGGGTGCTGTGGAGCATTTCCTGCAAATAGCCCTCGCGGATCTTCCAGTCGACCGGGTTGACCCCCGCCGCGTGGACCTTCACCAGCACCTCCCCTTCGCCCGGATGGGGGCAGGGCGCGTCCTCATAGACCAGGACCTCCGGTCCCCCGTACTTGTAGATGCAGACTGCCTTCATGGACTTCACGCCGGGGAAGGCTGAGCGGCGCCGTAGAATTCCCGCGCCTTCTTGAGGAGTTCCCCCTCGGTCAGGTGATGCTCGTCGATGACGACAGAGCCCACCACGCGTAGGGCCAGCTCCGGATGGTGCTCCCTGAGCCATCCGTTGAACTGCTCCATCTCGCTGCTCGTGCCCGTGCCGGTGCCGAAGACGAGGATCTGGGCCGCCCCGGCGAGCGCCTTTGCAAGCGGCCCGAAGTAGCTGTTCGGGTCCGGCTTCTCCTTGCCCTCGGTGAACTGGCGGGAATGGTGCGCATGCCGAAAGTAGTGGTCAGGCTCGTGGGGCAGGATCAGCTGGGGCAGGGATCCGCTCATCTCGGAGCGGAAGAGCCGGGTCTCGTGATGGTCGATGACCACCAGCCAGCTTGTCGGCGCATCTCCCAACTCGGGTTTTTTCTCCTCGGTCAACTCCAGGAAATGGCGCAGCGACATCACCTCCTCGTTCTCGGCCACATCCTTGGTGTGGTGCGGGCGAATCATCATGCTCTGCCCGTTGCGGGTGACTTTCATGTTCCCGTTGGGCTCCAGGTCGACCGTGCCCAGCTGGCGGAACATGCCGAGCACGTCGTGCCATCCGAGGTTGTGGGAGATGGGATGCTGGAAGATGCGCTCGTAGGTTCGAAGTTGGGAGCCGTTGAGGGGCGCGGGTGTTTTCATGGGATTTGGGTGGCTGCGGTTGGTTTTGCGAGGGAGCAATGGCCGCAGTAACGGGCGCGAAACGGCGGCCAATCAGCATGCTCCCGATCGAGCCCGGGGGCTATGGGGTATAACCCTATTTTCCATGGGACGGGTCCCAGGCCGGCGATGTGCAACCGCTTGGGGTCGGCCACCCTCCGGCGAGGTGTGGACAAGTAGATCACCCCATTTTTTCCGCATCGGAAAGGGTCCATGATGGGTTCACGATGAATCAGGAAGTCATGCGCGCCATGGTCCTCGACGCTCCGGGCAGACCCCTGAGGTCGGCCGAGGTCCCGAGACCCGTTCCCGGCATCGGCCAGGTCCTTGTCCGCGTGAGCGCCTGCGCGGTTTGCCGGACGGACCTCCATGTCGTCGACGGCGAGCTCACCCATCCCAAGCTGCCGCTGATCCCCGGCCACGAGGTGGTCGGCCGAGTCGCGGCGGCCGGGCCCTCGGCTGGGCGATTCAAGGTGGGCGACCGGGTCGGGGTTCCTTGGCTTGGATGGACCTGCGGCGTGTGCTCCTTCTGCATGTCAGGCAGGGAGAACCTGTGCGACCATGCCCTCTTCACGGGCTACACGCTCGATGGCGGCTTTGCCGAGTACATGGTGGCAGACGAGAGGTTCTGCTTCGTCCTTCCGGACAGCTATTCGGATCCCGCGGCGGCCCCGCTGCTGTGCGCGGGGCTTATCGGCTACCGCTGCCTGAGGATGGCCGGTTCCGCGAAGAACGTGGGGATATACGGGTTTGGCGGGGCGGCCGACATCATCGCACAGGTGGGGCTTCACCAGGGCAGGAAGATCTTCGCCTTCACCCGGGAGGGGGACATCGAGACGCAAAAGTTCGCGCGCTCCCTCGGGGCCACATGGTCTGGAGGGTCGGACGAGAGGCCCCCGGAGCCGCTTGACGCGGCGATCATCTTCGCCCCTGTCGGGGCGCTTGTTCCCAAGGCCCTCGCGGCCACGGTCAAGGGCGGATGCGTGGTGTGCGGCGGAATCCACATGAGCCCCATCCCGGAGTTCTCCTATGACCTGCTTTGGGGGGAGCGAACGATCTGCTCGGTGGCAAACCTCACCCGGCAGGACGGCAAGCGCTTCCTCGAGCTCGCCCCGACGGTGCCTGTGCGGACCGAGATACGGACATTCCCGCTTGAGCAGGCAAACGAAGCATTGGCGCAGCTTCGCGCAGGGGCCTTCAGGGGATCCGCCGTGCTCATCACCTAGGCGGGCAGGGTGGTCGGCAGATCACTAGCCCCTGAAGATGTCAAAGGGCTCGACCTTAAGGACCTTTCGGACGGCGACGTAGCTTGAGATTCCGGCGATCACCAGGACCATGCCAAAGGCCATGCCCAGGTTCCAAAAGGTGATGATCGCGGCGTAGTTGGGCAGGCGGGACCGGGCGATCCAGATCATGAGCGAGACCAGGCCGACGCCGAGACCATAGCCGGTCAGCGCCGTGAACGTCGCCATGAACATGATCATGTAAACAAGCTCGCGGCCCTTCGCGCCGATGGCCTTGAGCGCCCCGAACTTCTCGAGGTTCTCGAGGATGAACGTATAGAAGGTCTGACCCGAGATCGACAGGCCTACGACGAAGGCGATCACGGTCATCAGCAGGATGTTCGTGCCGATGCCCGTCTGGTAGGTGTAGAAGTCGGATATCTTCTTGTTGAACTCGTCCTTGGTGAAAGCCACGTAGCCGAGCTTTGCGACCTCCTTCTTGATGCCCGCGATGGCGGCTTCATTCTTGGGCTGGACCAGCAGGTAGGAGATCGTGAAACGCGTCGACGGGATGTATTGGATCGCCCTGTTGTAGGTCGTATAGAGCGTGGGCACGCCGTTGAGGCCGTTCGAGGCGACGCGCGCGATGCCGACGATCGTGCCGCGGTAGTCATTGAGCTCGAAGGACGTGCCTATCTTTGGGTTCTCAAGTTTCTTGAACTCGGCATCGTCGACCGCGATGAAGGTGTTGTCGTTGTAGATGTCGGTGATGGTGCCCTGCTCCATCTCGGGATGCCCAAACAGGCTGGCATCGTCCAGACCGACGACGTAGACGGATTGGTAGGTGCCGTCCGCGAGCTTGACGAGAGCGCCCCCCATGAAGAGCGGCACCGCGAAGCGGACGCCGTCCATGCTGCGCACGGCGTCCAGCAGGTAGTCGGGCATCGGGATCGCGCTGGTGGCCGTGTTGACGGCCGGATCCATAACCCACATGGCGGAGCCGATGTTGGTCACGGTGGAGTAGGCGCGGTTAAGGATGCCGGCGAACATCGCGGTCATCTGCATCATCAGGAACACGGCGAAGGTGATCCCGATCAGGAGCGCCGAGAACTTGCCCTTGTCGTTAACCAGGAGCTTGAACCCGATGCGTAGGATACCGCTGTACTTCACGGCGCCCCGCCTTCGTCAGCTTGGCCGTTCCCGTTCCACCATCCCCCGCCGAGGGCGGCGAAGAGGGCTACGGTGTCCTGGTGGCGCTGAGCAAGCGCCTGCAGGTAGCCTAGGGTCGCCTGGTGGACCTGCACGTCGGCCGACAGGACGTCGGAGTAGGCGACCAGACCCGCGTGGTAGTTCGCCCGGAGGAGACCCAGTGCGTCGCTCGCGGCGCGCCTTGAGTCGACCTGCGCCTGGAGGGTCTCTGCGTCATGCTCCAGGGCGTTGAGCGAGTCGGAGACCTGGGCTAGGGCGCTCAGCACCACCTGCCGGTAGTTGTCCTCCGACAGCCTGAAGGCGTCTATCGCCGCCTTCCTCCCGTACCACAGGGTTCCGCCCTGGAAAAGGGGCACCGTGGCCGAGGGGCCGATGCTCCAGAACCTGCCGCTTGCCGCCGTGAGGTTGCCGAGGCGGGAGCCTGAGCCGCCGTAGGTGGCGCTAAGGTTGAAGCTGGGAAACATGGCGGCGGTGGCGACGCCGATCTCGGCGCTGGCGACGTGGAGCTGGGACTCCGCGGAAAGGATGTCGGGGCGCTGCCGTACCAGCTCGGAAGGGAGGCTCACCGGCAGGTCCACAGGGAGCGCGAGCGCGACTAGATCAATCTCCGGAAGCGTCGACTTCGATGGCGCCTCGCCCTCAAGCGTCGCCAGCAGGTCCTCGGCTTCGCTCACCTTTTGGCGCAACGGGGCCAGGAGGGCCTGGTTGGTGGCTATCTGCCCGCGCACGGTGAGCATGGCTGAAAAAGGGGCTGTACCCGAGCGCACCTGCACCTCGGCGAGCTGAAGCTGTTGGCTTTCAAGGTCGAGCAGCTGCTCGGTAGCCCGGACCTGGGCCGCGTAGCCGGCCCTGGCGATCGCCGTGTTCACGACATTCGCCGAAAGCGTGAGGAAGGCCGCCCTGGCCGCATAGCGCTCCGTTTCCGCCTGGGCCCGCAGGCCCTCGACGGTCCTTCGCTCTCCTCCGAAAACATCGAGGGCATAGCTCACGGTGCCGCTCAGGGTCACGAGGTTGAAGATCGAGCTCGGCGTCTGCAGGCCCTGCTCCCTTGGGGCTGACCGCTGCCTGCTCGCGGCGAAGTCGGCATCGGCATGGGGGTAGAAAACGCCATATCCGGCGCGCAGGTTGTCCTGGCTCTGACGCAGGCTCGCCTCGGCTGCCTGGAGCGTGGGATTGTTGGCGATGGCACGCTGCACGGCGGCGTCCACCTGCGCCGATCCGAAAAGCCGCCACCAGTCGGCCCGCAGCTCGATGTCAGGCGAGAACTGCTGTGCCTTTCCATCCGCGCTGGCTGTCGCCGGGGGGAGCGGTTCACGGGTATAACGGTCCGCCGCAGGCGCCGCCGGGCGGACAAAGTCGGGCCCGACGGCGCAGGCGCCAAGGAGGGCCGCCAGGAGGCCCATGCAGGCGGCCCTCTTTACTGATGATCGAGATCCGTTCATCGCGCGTTTTCTGGGCGGTCGGTTCGCACCGGGGAGCTATTTCTTCGTCCCGATGTACACGTCCACGAGCTGCCCCGGATATACGGGAAGGTCCTGCTTCTGAAAACGGAAGATCACGGGCAGCACGCGCAGGTCAACCCGCTCCTGGCGCTCGTTTGAAAGCTCGATCTTGGGCGAAACGTAGGGTTGCACTCGGACAAACTCGAGCGGCACCTTCAGCTCAGTCCCGGTGGGCGACATCGTGGCCTCAATGTGCCACTTCGTCGGGAGGCGCGACACGAGGATCTCGTCGACGTAGCAGCGCACGGCGAGGTATTCCTGGGCGGGCCCCATGATGACGGGCTGGTCGAAGGCCTGCGTGTAGGGATCGAAGGCGCCCTGCGACGACACGTAGCTTCCAAGGGCGGCATACACCGAGAGCACGACCCCATCAATGGGGGCCTTGACCGTGTATTTTGCCAGGAGGGCCTTAGCCGCCTCGTAGGCCTGAAGCAGGGCCCCGTACTGCTTCTCCTGGTTGGCGATGTCATAGCTCCACGCACCCGCCTTGGTGAGCTCGTACTGCTTGCGGGCGACATCAAGTCCTGCTTCAGCCTGCTTCATGGCGTCTTCCGCGGTGTCCAGCACATCCCGGCTTATGGACTTCGGGTCGATGTCAAACGACGCGCGGTCCTTTTCGTATTGGTCCTTGGCTGCCTTGAGGTTCGAATCGGCCTGGCCGACCTGTGCCTCCAAGACGGCGAGCGTCTCCGGCCTTGGTTCGGCCTTCAGCTCGCTGAGAACCGACAGCGATGCCTCGGCCTGAAGGCGCAGCTCCTCGGTGTTCGCCCGCTGGATGGAGTCGTCAATCGTGAACAAGGGCGCCCCCGCTGCGACCTCCTGGCCCTCGTGGACGAAGACCTTGGTCACCGGGCCGGAAACCTCGGGATAGATGTTCACGTTAGATCCGCTCGACTGGTCGCTTTCGATGATGCCGTTGGCATAGATCGCGGAGTCGTAGGGGCTGCTGACAGGGGCAAATACGGGGGGCTGGGCCTTCCTCTGGACACCAAAGAAATAGGCGGCGATCAACGCCCCGATGAGGCCGAGGATCGCGAGCCCGAAGATGATGTTGTTCCGGTACTCGGGTTTGGCCTTCGGCACCTGGGCTTCGGGTTTGGGAACGACCGTCCCGGGTGTGGCCGCTTTTGCTCCGGGCGCGGCGGCGCCTGGCTTGGTGTCGGCTTCCTTGTTTGGATCGGCCTTCGTTAGCGCAAGAGCCTTGGGATCTGGCGCAGTCTTGCCGGGCTTGGCGTCTGCCTTGGGCTCCGCTACCGGGGGGGTCGGTTTTGGCTCCGCCTTTTCCGCATCGGGTGCTGGATCGGGTTCGCTCATTCGGTGCCCCTTCCCGCGACTGAGAGGTGGCCGTCCTCCATGTGAAGAATGCGGTCCGCATACTCGTTGATGCGCGCGTCATGGGTGACGATGAGGATACAGCGCTTGTCGTTGAGGATCTTCTCCTTGACGAAGGACACGATCGTCCTGCCCGTGTCCCCGTCCAGGGAGGCCGTGGGCTCGTCCATGATGAGGATGTCGGGACGGCTGATGATGGCGCGCGCGATGGCGACGCGCTGCTGCTCGCCGCCGGAAAGCTTAACCGGAAGGATCTCGCTCCGGTTGGCCAGCCCGACGATCTCGAGGGTCTCCCTGGCCTTGGCGATCGAGGCGCCCCAGTCCTCCTGCTTCAGGATGAGCGGGATCGCGACGTTCTCGGCCGTGGTGAGCCGGGGGAAAAGGTGGTAGTCCTGGAAGACAAAGCCAACGGTGTTGAGTCGGAAGTCGGCCAGCTGGTCGTTGTTGAGCGTCCAGATGTCGGCTCCCTTGACCATGACCTTTCCTGCGTTCGGGCGGAGGATCCCCGAGATCATGCTCAACATCGTGGTTTTCCCGCTGCCCGAGGGTCCGATGATGAAGAGCATTTCGCCAAAATGGGCTACGAGGTCGGCGTCATCGACCGCGGTCATCTTGTTTTCACCCTCGCCAAACGTCTTGGTGATATTCGTCGCGACAATGGCCTCCGTATCCGCCGACGTGGTGGCTCCAATACCCATATCCAAAACTCTACGCCGCGGAGGGGTTGCTGCCTATGGGGTGTTACCCGCCGAACCGACGCTAACGGGCATCACGGCTGAAAGCGTTCGCCTTTTTTTGGCTGAAGGAAGCGGAGTTCTACCCGAAGGCGCTCGCCCTCGCGCCATAGCTCCTCGACCAAGTGTAGCGCCTTCCGTTGGACCCCCAGATGCCTTCGGTAATGTTCGATCCTCTCGATCTCATTGATGGCGGCCGCGTCGAACACGGGGTTCTTGGCGACATCCGCGCGATCCGGCCCGAGCAATCCCGTCCGGCAATAATAGAGCAGCAACTCCTGGTGGACGCCCGATATACGTGCGGCGGAGCTAAGCGAAATCTTTGGAGCCGGTCCCGAGGGGATGCAGGCGAGCGTCAGCGCCGGGCTGGTGTAGAATACGAAGTTTGCCGCCCGAGAGGTGTCCCCTACTTGCGGGGAGTTCCGGGCGGTTCCGTTTGAACCGGGCTGCTTGGTCTTTCTGTGGCGCTCCGTGCCGGCGGAAGAGGTATTTCCCCGTGAGGTGGATTTGTCGGCTTTCGTGTGCGTTCCGGCATGATGCGCGTGTGAGTTCATGAAATTGGAGTGATTGTGCCCGTTGGGGCAGTCTGTGTTACCTGGCCTCTGAGTGATTCGAGAATGCTCCCCTTTCCCCCGGCGAGAAATGGGGTAATACCCGAACCAGACTTCGGCGCCGCGTTCCGGGTTGCTGGGTCGAACACCCCATTGTCGGGAGTCCGGTGGTCCTTCATGTTGCGTCATGAGGATCGTCCAAGCAGGCACCACGGCTCGAGGGTCCGCGCCGTGACCGCCCAGGTTCCCAGCGTGCTCACGCTCAATGCCGGGTCCTCGAGCATCCGGTTTGCGGTATACGCGGTCGGTCGGGATCCCCGGCGCCTCTTTGGTGGAAAGATCGACCGCATCGGGCTTACCGGCACGAATCTTACCGTGGACACCGCGCCGGGTCACGTGCAGGCGCCACGGCGCACCGCCGCGCGCAGCCATCGCGCCGCCGTGGAGTTTCTGCTGGACTGGCTGGGTAAGGATCAGCTTTTCGAATCGATCACCGCGGTCGGTCACCGCCTCGTGCACGGGATGAAGCACTCCCGGCCCGAATGGGTGACGCCAAGCCTTCTCGCCGAGCTCAGGCGCATCACGCCGTACGACCCCGACCATCTGCCCATCGAGATCGAGCTCATCGAGGCGGTCCGGAAAAGGCACCCGAAGATGCCCCAGCTGGCGTGCTTCGACACGGCCTTCCACCGCACCATGCCGCCGGTGGCCAGGCTCCTGTCGATCCCCTGGCGCTACGCCAGGGAGGGCGTGGAGCGCTACGGTTTCCACGGGTTGTCCTATGAGTACCTGATGGGGGAACTCGCCAGGGTGGGGGACAAGGCCGCCTCGCGGGGACGCGTGATCCTCGCCCACCTCGGGAATGGGGCGAGCCTGGCGGCCGTTGCGCGGGGCAAGAGCGTCGACACCAGCATGGGCTTCACGCCCGCGGCGGGACTTGTCATGGGGACCCGCTCCGGAGACCTGGACCCGGGGCTCCTCGCCTTCCTCGCGATAAGGGACCGCATGACACCCGCGCGATTCGAGAGGATGGTGAACCACGAGTCCGGGCTCCTCGGGATATCGGGATCGAGCTCGGACATGCGGGACCTGATGCTGCGGGAGGCCACCGACAGCCGTGCCGCCGAGGCCGTGGCGCTTTTCTGCTACCAGGCCATGAAATGGATCGGCGCGTACGCCGCGGTGCTCGGCGGCGTTGACACGCTCGTGTTCGCGGGCGGCATCGGCGAAAACTCGCCGCGCGCGCGCGCGCGCATCTGCAGCGGCCTCGGGCACCTGGGGATCCGGCTGGGCGCGCCGCTAAACGCCAGGAACGCCCCGATAATCTCCACGGCCTCCAGTGGTGCGACGGTCCGGGTCATCAAGACCGACGAGGAGATCGTGATCGCGCGCTCCCTGTGCCGCATGCTAAAGTCGGGATCGATAGCCCGGCATTCGGGAGCCTGAATTCCCCGGTGGAAGCGCCCGTTTCGACGCCCGCGGTAGGGTTAAACCCCATGGAATAACGGGGTGCGTTGAAGCAGTATGGCGGGAGCAGCGTGCGCGTGATTCCGGGGGGCCCTTGCCGCCTTGCGTCAGCCGGCGCACGGACACGGAACAGGAACATCCACGACACATGGCCGCCCGGGCGGGTCGTGGGCCAAAGCAGCCGACTCTCATGAATTCAATCGCCACCACTCGCGCAGGAATGGACACGCACACGCACAACGGGGACGACACGCCCGTCGCCCCCCTCTCCGCGGATCTGCTCCGCAAGATGAACGCCTACTGGAGGGCGGCGAACTACCTGTCGGTGGGACAGATCTACCTCTATGCCAACCCGCTGCTCAAGGAGCCCCTCAAGCTCGAGCACGTGAAGCCCATTGTGGTCGGGCACTGGGGCACGACCCCCGGGCAGAACTTCATCTACCTGCACCTGAACCGGGTCATCAAGAAGTTCGACCTGGACATGTTCTACATCGCGGGCCCGGGCCATGGCGGCCCCGCGCTCGTGGGCAATACCTACCTGGAGGGAAGCTACAGCGAGATCTACCCGAATATCAGCCAGGACGAGGCCGGCATGAAGAAGCTCTTCACCCAGTTCTCGTTCCCGGGCGGCATCTCGAGCCATGTCGCGCCCACCACGCCTGGTTCCATCCACGAGGGCGGCGAGCTCGGCTATTCTCTCAGCCACGCCTTCGGGGCCGCGTTCGACAACCCGGGACTGATCGTCGCCTGCATCATCGGCGATGGTGAGGCCGAGACCGGACCCCTGGCTACGTCATGGCAGTCGAACAAGCTGCTGGACCCGGTTTCCGACGGGGCCGTGCTGCCGATCCTACACCTCAATGGCTACAAGATCAGCAATCCCACGATCCTTGCGCGCATTGAGCCCGATGAACTGGAGCAGTTCCTGAAGGGATGCGGATGGGAGCCGATTTTTGTCGAGGGCGACGATCCGCTGAAGATGCACCAGCTGATGGCCGCCGCGGTCGAGAAGGCCGTGGAGGATATCCGAAAGATCCAGGACCATGCGCGGGCGAACAAGGATCCGGCGAGGCCGCGCTGGCCCGCGATCGTCCTTAGGTCCCCGAAGGGCTGGACCGGACCCAAGGTGGTTGACGGGCTCAAGATTGAGGGGACGTTCCGCGCCCACCAGGTGCCGCTTCTGGTCGATTCGGATCATCCGGAGCACGTGAAGCTCCTCGAGAGCTGGATGAGGAGCTACAAGGCAGAGGAGCTCTTCGACAAGAACGGGACGCTCATCCCCGAATTGGCCGAGCTGGCCCCAAAGGGCCTGCGCCGGATGGGCGCCAATCCCCACGCCAACGGGGGCGCGCTCCTGCGCGACCTGATCATGCCGGATTTCCACGACCATGCGGTGACCGTGACCGCGCCGGGCGCGGTGGAAGGCCAGGACACCCTGGTCCTCGGCGCGTTCCTCCGGGACGTGGTGAAGCTAAACCGGGTGCAAAGGAACTTCAGGGTGTTTGGCCCCGATGAGACGCTTTCAAACCTCCTGGGCGCCGTGTTTGAGGCGACCAACCGGCAGTGGGACGCCCGCGAGGTCGAGGGCGACGAGTTCCTGGCGCATGAGGGGCGGGTCCTCGACTCGATGCTGAGCGAGCACCAGTGCGAGGGCTGGCTTGAGGGCTACCTCCTCACGGGCAGGCACGGGCTCTTCAACAGCTATGAGGCCTTCATCCGCATCGTGGACTCGATGTTCAGCCAGCACGCCAAGTGGCTCAAGGTCACCCTCGAGCTGCCCTGGCGCAGGAGCATCGCATCACTCAACTACCTTCTCGCGTCCCACGTCTGGCAGCAGGACCACAACGGCTTCACCCACCAGGACCCGGGCTTTCTCGACCATGTCGTCAACAAGAAGGCGGACATCGTGCGCATCTACCTGCCTCCCGATGCCAACTGTCTCCTTTCGGTGTTTGACCACTGCCTCCGGAGCCGGGACTACGTGAACGTCGTCGTTGCGGGCAAGCATGCCCTCCCGCAGTGGCTCACCATGGACCAGGCGGTGGTGCACTGCACGGAGGGCATCGGCATCTGGCAGTGGGCGAGCAACGACCAGGAGGCGGAGCCGGACGTCGTGATGGCCTGCTGCGGCGACACGCCGACCCTCGAGGTTCTCGCCGCCGTGTCCATCCTGCGGCGCTATCTCCCGGATCTCAGGATCAGGGTCGTGAACGTTGTTGACCTCATGAAGCTCCAGCCCAGTTCCGAGCACCCGCACGGTCTCACCGAGACCGATTACGATTCCCTTTTCACAACGGACAAGCCGATCGTCTTCGGGTTTCACGGCTACCCGTGGCTCGTCCACAGGCTCACTTACAGCCGCACGAACAAGAACATCCACGTGAGGGGCTACAAGGAGGAGGGCACCATCACGACTCCCTTCGACATCCGGGTCCAGAACGACCTGGACCGGTTCCACCTCGTCCAGGACGTGATAGACCGGATCCCCAAGCTGGGGACCAAGGGCGCCCACCTGAAGCAGGCGCTCCGGGACAAACTGATTGAGCACAAGCATTACATCGACAAGCACGGCCAGGATTTGCCGGAGATCCGGGCCTGGAAGTGGGCAAGCCCGACGGCCGGCCAGCTCTAGGCGGGGGACGCCCCTCGCCGTGCGCACACCGTGGCGGACAATCGCCGCCCCTGCCGGCCACCCAAAACCACCATGAGCGACAGAAGCACCCCCCCAGGCCAGGGAACCGTGGTATCGGTGCGGGGCAGCGTCGTCGATGTCGAGTTCGGGAAGGACCTTCCCCCCATCAATTCCGTGCTTCGCGCGGGAGCCGGCGACAAGATCGTCATCGAGGTGATGACGCAGATTGACGCGCACCGCGTCCGGGGAATCGCGCTCACGCCGACCCAGGGCCTCGCCCGCGGGATGGCGGTCCAGGACACCGGGGGACCCCTGAAGGCACCCGTTGGAAAGGCGATCATATCCCGCATGTTCGATGTCTTCGGAAACGCCATCGACCGCATGCCGGCGCCGGGCGACGTCGAGTGGAGAAGCATCCACCGCGATCCTCCGACCCTCTCGGAGCGCTCGGCCCATTCCGAGGTGTTCGAGACGGGGATCAAGGCGATTGACGTGCTCGTGCCGCTGGAGCGCGGCGGCAAGGCAGGGATGTTCGGGGGCGCCGGAGTGGGCAAGACGGTGCTGCTCACGGAGATGATCCACAACATGATCGGCCACGAAAAGGGAATCAGCGTCTTCTGCGGCATCGGTGAGCGCTGCCGCGAGGGCGAGGAGCTTTACAGCGCCATGAAGGAAGCCGGGGTCCTGAAGAACATGGTGATGGTCTACGGCCAGATGAACGAGCCCCCGGGGAGCAGGTTCAGGGTGGGGGACACGGCGCTCACGATGTGCGAGTATTTCCGGGACGATGAGCACCGGGACGTGCTCCTCCTTATCGACAACATCTTCCGATTCATCCAGGCCGGCATGGAGGTGTCCGGCCTCATGGGCCAAATGCCGTCACGCCTTGGCTACCAGCCGACGATGGGCACGGAGCTCTCAAGCCTGGAGGAACGCATAGCAAACACCCACGCCGGGGCGATCACATCGATCCAGGCGGTCTATGTGCCGGCGGACGACATGACCGACCCCGCTGCCGTGCATGTCTTCTCCCACCTCTCGGCCTCCATCGTGCTTTCGCGCAAGCGGGCCAGCGAGGGCCTCTACCCGGCCATCGAGCTGCTCCAGTCCAGTTCAAAGATGGCGACCTCCGCCATTGTCGGCGAGCGGCATTACAAGCTCGCCCAGGAGGTCCGAAAGACCCTCGCGCGGTACGAGGACCTGAAGGACATCATCGCGATGCTCGGCATGGAGCAGCTTTCCCCAGAGGACAGGATGGCGGCCGGCAGGGCCAGGAGGCTGGAGCGGTTCCTGACGCAGCCTTTCTTCACCACCGAGCAGTTCAGCGGGATCAAGGGAAAGTCCGTTAGCCTCAAGGATTCGCTGGATGGATGTGAGCGGATCCTGCACGACGAGTTCAAGGACTACCCCGAGAGCGCGCTTTACATGATCGGGGCAATAGGCGAGGCCAAGAAGCCCGCCCCCGCACCGGCACCGCCGGCCGCGGGAGGCGCCGCGAAGCCTGTTCCGGCGAAGAATGAGCCTGCGAAGGCAGGCAGCGCAAAGGCCGACGCCGCCCCTTCGGTCCGTGCCAAGGACGAGCCCTCCAAGGCAAAGCCCGCCCATGAGGAACCGAACAAGGTCGAACCCACGAAGGTGGAGCCCACCAAGACCGAGCCCACCAAGGCGGAGCCGACGAAGACTGAGCCGACAAAGACCGAAGCCGTAGCGGCGGAGCCCAAACCTGCCGAGCCCGCAAAGTCCGAGACCCCGGCGGCGGCGCCTCCGGCGACCGGCGCCAAGAAAGCCGCATGAACCTGAAGGTGCTCCTCCCGTTCCAGGTGTTTGCGGAAAAGACGGACGTGCTGCGGGTCATTGCCGAGACCGCCGACGGATCCTTTGGGCTGCTTCCCCGGCGCAGGGACTGCGTGGCGGCCCTCGAACCCGGGATCCTGACCTACGAGACTGCCGCCGATGGAACCGTCTACGTGGCCATCGATCAGGGTGTGCTGGTCAAGTTCGGCGCCGAGGTGCTGGTGTCCGTGCGGCGCGCCATTGCCGGGGCCGACCTGGGCAAGCTCCAGGAGTCCGTCAAGCGCGAGTTCCTGACGCTCAACAACCAGGAACGCGATGTCCGGGCCGCAGTGGCCCGGATGGAGGGCAGCTTCATGCGCCACCTTGAGGAGTTCACCCATGAGCGATGACCCCCAAAAGGAGCCTCCCAAGGAGGACGACACCTTCCTCGCAGAGGTGGCCAGGAAGACCGCCCGCAAGCTCAAGGCGCAGCGCGACGGCCCGCAGGGGGTCTGGTTTGGTCTCGGCATGACGGGACTCATCGGGTGGTCCGTGGCGGTGCCCACGCTCGCCGGGGCGCTCTTTGGCCTGTGGCTGGACCGCCACCATCCCGGAAGCCACTCCTGGACGCTCTCGCTCATGATCATAGGCCTGGCCGTGGGATGCTTCAACGCCTGGCACTGGCTTTCGCAGCAGGACAAGGCCATGAAGGATGAATCGGGGGGCGATGATGAGTGAGGCGCCCTACATCGCCCTTTCCGTCGTGGCGGGCACCCTCCTGGGCGGGGTGTTTTACGGCGGACTCTGGTGGACGGTGCGCAGGGGTCTGCTTTCCCGGCAGCCGGCCGTATGGTTCCTGGCAAGCCTCGTTGCGCGCACCGCCGTCGCCCTCCTTGGCTTCTACGCGGTATTCAGGGGCGACTGGAGGCGGCTTGTGGCATGCCTGGCGGGATTTGTCCTTGCGCGCATCCTTGTGACGCGGCTCACGCGGATCCCTCCGGAGCCGCCGTGCCATCCGCTCAAGGGGGGTGCGCTGTGAATCTCACGACCGACCAGGAGATCCTCTGGCAGCACGGTGCGGTGAAGCTCAACGCGACCGTGGTGACTACCTGGGTGATGATGGTGGTTATGGCCCTGGGGTCCAAGCTCATCACGGGAAGGCTCAAGACCGGGGCGGTGATCTCTCGCTGGCAGGCCTCCATGGAAATCGTGATCACGAGCATCGAGGAGCAGATCAGGGAGGTGGGGCTGGACCAGCCGCAAAAGTACCTGGCCTTCCTCGGGACACTCTTCCTTTTCGTGGCCACGGCCAGCGTGTGCACGGTCCTGCCCGGCTTCAAGCCGCCCACGGGTTCCCTCTCAACGACCGCGGCGCTTGCGCTGTGCGTCTTCATCGCGGTCCCGGTCTTTGGCATCCGGGAGCAGGGCTGGGGCGGCTACCTGAAGACCTACACGAGCCCGACGTTCATCATGCTTCCCTTCAACATCATAAGCGAATTCTCCCGGACGCTGGCCCTGGCCGTCCGCCTGTTCGGCAACATGATGAGCGGCGTCATGATCATCGCGATCCTGCTCACGATCACGCCCTACATCTTCCCGATCGCCATGACCGCGCTCGGACTCCTCACCGGCATGGTCCAGGCCTACATCTTTAGCATCCTCGCGGCGGTGTACATCGCGGCGGCCACGCGGGTCCGGAAGCCCAAACCCAAGGCGGCGGCTCCCGCCCCCGCGGCAGCGCCCGCGCCCAGCCATTGAACCAGAAACCACACAAAACCAGGACTCACCATGGATAGCATCACCCTTGTCGCAGTGACATCGATCGCCACGGCCGGCTTGACCACCGGCATAGGCTGCATGTGCCCCGCGCTCGGCGAAGGCCGCGCCGTGGCAACGGCCCTCACCTCGCTCGCCCAGCAGCCCGACGCCTCGGCGACGATAACGCGCACGCTCTTCGTGGGGCTGGCGATGATCGAGTCCACCGCGATCTACTGCTTCGTGGTCTCCATGATCCTCATCTTCGCCAATCCCTTCTGGACGCACGTCATCGAAAAGGTGGCGGGAAAGTGAGCCATGCTCATTGACTGGTTCACCGTCGGGGCCCAAGGGATCAATTTCGTCATCCTGGTGTGGCTGCTGAAGCATTTCCTCTACAAGCCGATCCTAGGGGCCATTGACGCCCGCGAAAAGCACATCGCGGCCGAGATTGCGGACGCCAACACGAAGAAGGCCGAGGCCCAGAAGGAGCGCGACGACTTCCAGAACAAGAACAAGGTGTTCGACGACCAACGCGCGGGCCTTCTCGCCAAGGCGACGGCGGACGCCGGCGCCGAGCGCGACCGGCTGATCGGGGATGCGCACAAGCAGGCCGAGGCGCTCAGCTCCGAGCAGGCGAACGCCCTGCGCGGCAACCTGGCAAGCCTGAGCAGGGAGATCACGCAGCGCGCAAGCGAGGAGGTCGTTGCGATCTCCCGCAAGGCGCTGTCGGACCTAGCGACGGTCAGTCTCGAGGAGCGCATGGGCGAGGTGTTCACGCGGCGTCTGCACCACATGGACGGGAAGGCCAAGGAGACCATGGGCGCCGCGATCAAGGGGTCGCCCGACCCGGTGGTCGTGCGGAGCGCCTTCGATATGCCCGCCGACCAGCGCGCCGCGATACAGAACGCCCTGAACGAGACCTTCTCGGCGGTCGTGTCGACCCGGTTTGAGACCAACGCCGGCACGATATGCGGGATAGAGCTCTCTGCCAACGGCCAGAAGATGGGCTGGAGCATCGCCGACTACGTCGGGTCTCTGGACAGGAAGATTGGCGCGCTCCTTGACGCCGACACCGCGCTCAAGCCGGGCCCGGCCGCTGCCAAATGAATGCGCTGCCCAGCATCCTGGGCCCCGCCGTCGACCGGGCGTTCAAGGACCTGCGCGAGGCACGGGAGGCCTTCGCGCCCGGCCTGGCGCCGCACGAGGTGGGAACGGTCACGAGCGTCATGACGGGCATTGCGAAGGTCTCGGGCCTCCCGGGCGTGGGATCGGAGGAGCTGATCCGGTTCCCCGGCGGCCTGCTCGGGATAGCCTTCAACGTGGACGAGGAGGAGGTAGGCGTCATCCTCCTTGGCGACCACGAGGGGCTTCACGCCGGCGACGAGGTGGAGCGCACGGGAAGGGTGACCGACATCATCGTCGGGGACGGCCTCCTGGGTCGCGTGATCGATCCGCTGGGCAACCCCCTTGACGACAAGGGGCCGGTTCAAAGCAACGAGCGTCGGCCCGTCGAGCGCCCGGCGCCGCCCATCATGGATCGCCAGGCGGTGTCGGTGCCCCTGCAGACGGGGCTCATGGTCGTGGATGCGATGGTCCCGGTGGGCCGAGGCCAGCGGGAGCTGATCCTCGGCGACCGCCAGTCGGGCAAGACGGCGATCGCGATCGATACGATCCTCAACCAGCGCGGAAAGAACGTCCTGTGCGTGTACTGCGCCATCTGCCAGCGCGCCTCCGCCGTGGCCAAGGTGGTCGCCGGCCTCCAGGCGAAGGGGGCGTTGGAGTATACCGTGGTCGTCGTCGCCGAGGGCAACCAGGCCCCCGGGCTGGCATACATCACGCCGTACGCCGCCACGAGTATCGCGGAGTATTTCATGGAGAAGGGGCGCGACGTGCTGATCGTCTACGACGACCTGACGCACCACGCGCGCGCCTACCGCGAGCTTTCCCTCCTGCTCCGGCGTCCACCGGGCCGGGAGGCCTTCCCCGGGGACATCTTCTACATCCATTCACGGATGCTCGAGCGGTCGACCCACCTTTCGAAGGAGCGCGGGGGCGGCTCGCTCACCGCGCTCCCCATCATAGAGACCGAGGCCCAGGACATCTCCGCCTACATCCCGACCAATCTCATTTCGATCACGGACGGGCAGATCTACCTGTCCCCGACGCTCTTCGAGCTTGGCGTCCTCCCGGCGGTGGACGCGGGCAAATCCGTCTCGCGGGTGGGAGGGGCGGCGCAGCGGGGCGCCTACCGTTCGGTGGCCGGCGACCTCAAGCTCGCCTATTCGCAGTTCTCCGAGCTGGAGAGCTTCGCAAAGTTCGGGACCCGGCTCGACGAATCCACCCAGCGGATCATCGATCACGGGAAGCGGATCCGCGCGTGCTTCATCCAGCCGGAGTCCGAGCCCGTGCCCATGAGCGACCAGATCGTCGTCCTCCTTGCGCTTTCCGCGGGACTCTTCGGGCCGGTGCCCATCGAGAAGGTGGCCGATGCCGTCAAGGCGCTTCGGGGCGCGGCTGCGGGGATGTCGGGTGAGGTGGTTGGCAGGCTTACAACGGCTGAAAAGCTGAGCGACGAGGACAGGAAGATGATCCTGGACCTGGCCACCCCCGCGCTTGCCCCGTTCAGGCCCGCGCCCCCGCGCAAGGAGGCTCCCGCGGAGCCGGCCAAGGTGCCGACAAAGCCCGTGGAGGCGCCCGTGCCCGCCTCGGGCGCGCGCCCTCCCGCGCCCAAACCATCACAATGAGCGGGGCTGCGGAAAGCATAACCCGGAAGATCGGCACCGCCGGGGACCTTGAGGGTGTCGTCCGCGCCATGAAGGCCCTGGCCGTCTCCAGCATCGGCCAGTACGAGAAGTCGGTCGTCTCGCTCGCCGACTATTACAGGACGGTCGAGCTCGGATTGTCCGTGTGCCTGCGCGGGCGGGGCCCCGCGCCCCACGAACTCCACAAGTCCGGCCCCGACCGCGATCCCGTTGGCGCGATCGTGTTCGGCTCGGACCAGGCGCTCGTCGGCCGTTTCAACGAGGAGATCGTCGCTTTTGCCTCAAAGACACTCGGGGCGCTGCCAGGCAAGACGAGGAGGATCTGGGCGGTCGGGGAACGCGCCCAGGCGCTCCTTTTGGAGACCGGCAACACCCAGCCGGGTATCCTTGCCCTTCCGGACTCGGTCGGCGCGATCACACCGCTCATCGGACAGCTCCTGATCGAGGTGCAACAGTCGATCGAGAAGGGGGAAGTCGTGGACATCTATCTCTTCCATAACAAGCCCAAGAAAGGGTCCGCCTATGAGCCCGTCAGCAGGAGGCTGCTTCCGCTCGACCGTGCCTGGCATGCGCAGATGGAGGCAATGCCCTGGCCAACAAAGATCCCCCCCGAGGTGATCGAGGGTCCGACACCGGCCCTCCCGGCGTTCTTGCGGGGCTACTTCTTCGTGCTCCTGTTCCAAGCCTGCGCCGAGTCGCTGGCCGCGGAGAACGCAAGCCGCCTGGCAGCGATGCAGCGCGCGGAGAAGAACATTGACGACATGCTCGTCGACCTGAACCGGAGCTTCCACCGCATGAGGCAGGAAGCGATCGACGAGGAACTCTTTGACGTGATCGCCGGATATGAGGCGCTCTCCAAGACGGACCGCGGGAATGCCCCCGCGGCTCCGGCCCCGGTGGGCTAACGTCTTCCAGGGGGGTGGATGCCGCCGCCCCAGCCGCCTCTGTCGCCATGGCCCCAGCCCCCGCCGTCCATCCAGGGACCGTCATGGTACCACCCGCCGCCATAGTAGCCGCCGCCGCCGACCCCGACCTCCCCGACGCAGCCTGCCAGGCCGAATTGGAGACCCGAGACAACGAGGGTTAAAAGGAATATCTTCGTGATGGTTTTCATTAGCGGTTGGCCGGGTTAAGGTTGTTGACGTACTCAATCACGCCTACCGACCCGCCGGTCGGGTCCGTGACGACGGCGAAACGGCTCCCGAGGACGGCCTCATGGGGAGCAACGGCGACCAGGCCGCCGAGCGCCGGGACCTTGGCCAGCGCCTGGTCGAGGTTCGCTACGCGTATCACGCCGAGCCAACCCGGCTTGGCATCGTCTGCCGCTGGCAGGGTGGACACCCCGCCACGGTTGGTATTGCCCGTGGCGAGCAGGATCTCAGTGCCGCTGCCCGGCCTTGAGTCGGCGGCGCTCGTGTAGCCAAAGACCTGGCCATAATAGTCCGCCGCGGCCTTGGGGGTCTTCACAAAGAGGTGGAACCAGTTCCAGTCGCCGGGCGCGGGCTCATTGTCGGCCGAGTCCCCGGAGGTCGACTGGATGAGGCCGAAAGGCGAGCCCTCGGGATCCGTCACGATGGCCATCGACCCGAGATTCGGGAACTTGCGAGCGGGTGCGCGCATCTCGCCCCCGGACTTCGTCGCCGCAGCGAGCGTCGCGTCGACATCCTTGACCGCAATGTAGTTGATCCAGCGTGAGGCGCGGCCGGGGGCCTTGTCGCCCCGCTGGCGGATTCCCGCCACCGCCCTTCCCCCGTTGCTGAAGATGACGTACGCGACGCCATGCTGGTCCAGCGAAGTCGCGGTCCAGCCGAAGACACCGGTGTAGAACTTCGAGGCCGCCGCCGTGTCGGAGGCGAAGAGCTCGGCCCAGACAAACTTCCCGGGGTGGGACTCCGTCGTCGCCGGGTCGTTCAGGGCGGGGAACTTGTCCGCGCGGGCCTGGGACCCCGCGCCCATGAGCGCGGTGAAGGTGAGGGCGGCTGCCACCCTGAGAAGAGAGGTTTTGTGCATAGTGTGTGTCGGGGACGAAGCAGCGGGATTATCCCACGGCTCCGTTTCCACGGGTTGCCGACGCGGCCACCTTAGCCTCCCGCCGAGGAACGCGAAATGGGGTATTACCCGACCCGGGCGCTCCTCGTGAGCCGGGCGAAAAAACGTATCCCAATAAACATGACATCTGGGGGCTAAGCCCCTGCGCGCCCTGTTTTTGGGTTGTACACCCCATAGCGCCCGCGAAGCGGCAGGGATATGGTTGGCCCATGATGAAACCCACTATTGACTGGAAGTCGCCGGCGTTCACCGCCCGCGCCGTGCGGCAGTCCGCCGCCCTCGCTTCATGCTGCGGAGCCCTCGCCCTGTTCCTTTCAGGCTGCGCGTCGGAACCCGAGTCGCACATGGTGTCCGCCCCTCCTCCTCCGCCCCCGAACCGGGCTGTCACGACCACGACGGTCGTGACCACGCCGGCCGTCGTTGCCACCCCGACCGTCGTCACTGCAAACGGAACCTATGTGACCACGACCGCCGCGGTCCCGGCCTCAAACACGATGATCATCACCCAGGCGCCGCCTGCGCTCCAGCAGGAAGTCGTGCTGGCCCAACCCTCTCCCTCCTATGTTTGGCTTCCCGGCTACTGGACCTGGCGCAATGACAGGTACGAGTGGATGGCCGGCCATTGGGAGCTGCCCCCGGGATCGAGCACCATCTGGACTGCGCCGCGCTGGCAGCAGGAGGGCAATGCCTACCGCTTCTACGAAGGCTACTGGAACTGAGATTTGAACTAACGATAGCGCACGGCCCCCTGCATCGCCGCCCATGGCGGCGGCACTAGGGGGCCTTTCGCGCCCCGCTGGACAGCCCCGTCCCCAATCACCATGAAAGCCCTCGTATACCACGGACCCGGAAAGAAGACATTCGAGGAGGTCTCGAAACCGCTCCTCAGGGAGACGACGGACGCCATCGTGCGGGTCTCCAAGACCACGATCTGCGGCACGGACCTCCACATCCTGAAGGGCGACCTCTCGACCGTGGCAGCCGGGCGCATCCTCGGCCACGAGGGCACGGGCATCATCGACGAGGCGGGATCCGGCCTCGGGCACTTCAAGAAGGGCGACCGGGTCATCATCTCCTGCATCACCTCCTGCGGACGCTGCGAGAACTGCCGGCGCGGCATGCCCTCCCACTGCGAGAACGGGGGATGGATCCTCGGCAACACGATCGACGGCACCCAGGCGGAGTTTGTGCGGATACCCTACGCGGACTCGAGCCTCTACCACCTTCCCGAGGGCGAGGACGAGGACGCCATGGTGATGCTGAGCGACATCCTGCCGACCGGATTTGAGTGCGGCGTCCTCAAGGGATGCATCGAGCCGGGCGACTCGGTCGCCATCATCGGCGCCGGGCCCGTGGGGCTCTCCGCGCTCCTGACGTCCCAGTTCTTCGCGCCGGCAAAGCTCATCTCCATCGACATCGACGACAATCGCCTCGAGGTCGCGAAGCAGTTTGGCGCCACCCATGCGATCAACAGCTCGGACGGGAAGGCCGCCGCGAAGGTGATGTCCCTGACTTCCGGCAGCGGGGTCGACGTCGCGATCGAGGCCGTGGGCGCCGCGGCAACGTTCGGGATCTGCCAGGACATCGTGGCCGCGGGAGGCCATATCGCGAACATCGGCGTGCACGGCGGGAAGGCCGACCTGCACCTGGAAACCCTCTGGTCGCGGAACGTGACGATCACGACCCGGCTCGTGGACGCGGTCACGACCCCGCTCCTCCTTCGCACGGTGATTTCGGGCCGGTTGAAGCCAAGACAACTCATCACCCATCACTTCGCTCTCGATGACATCCTGAAGGCCTATGACACCTTCGGCAACGCCGGCAGGGAGCACGCCTTGAAGGTCATCCTCACCGCAGGTCCCGCAGCATCTCCATAACATGAAGAACAAAACGCCCAGTGTATCGCCCAAGGTTCCCGCCCACGCGCCGACTCTCCCCGGGGCAAGGCCCCTCCCGACGCATCGTCAGATTGCCATCGAGGCCGAGGTGATCTGGAGGCAGCGGGGCTGCCCCACGGGCGACGACGTGCAGATCTGGCTCGATGCCGAGCGCCAGCTTCACCATGTCCCGGCGATCTCGAGGGACAAGTGGGAGCGGTTTGCCCTGCGCAATCCGCTGTCCCGCATGGACATGAAAAGCGATGACGTGATGGCGGAGCTTGAGGAGCTTTTCCCGAGTCCGTCGAGCCAGGTCAGCACTGCGCTTTGATTCCTCCGCTCTGGGCCGCCTCGTACGCCGGGTAACACCCCATGGCGAGCGCGGCGCGCCCGGAGTAACCTTTTCCCGCCATGCCAGACGCCCCCAGTCCCAGCCCTGCAACGACAACTCCGCCTGCCAGCCGGGCGCCCGTGGCGAATGCCCCCGTGACCGTCGCCCTTGCGCCGGTCCCGGCAAGGAGCCTGGTTGTCCCCATTATCCTTGGGTCGCTCGTCGCCGTCCTCCTGATCACCGCCGTCCTCCTTTGGAGCGTGATAGGCGACCGAAACAAGACGGTCCTCGAGGGCCAGAACCGCCTCGAGCAGACGCAGGCCTCCGTTCTCGTTCTCCAGACCCAGTTAGAGGTCGACAAGGCGGCGATCGTCCGGGTCCAGAAACGCATGGACGAGGTCAGGGCAGCCTCCGTCCTGGTGCAGGCCAACCTGGACAAGATCAAGGAGGGGGATGTCATCCTCCAGTCGGACCTCGACAAGACGCGCGTGATTGCCGCGGATTTCCAGACGCAGATGGAGGACGCCAAGGTGGCCTCGATCAAGCACCAGGGAGAGGTTGAAGTGGCCCACGCCGAGGCGGAGGTGATGCGGACCCAGCTCAACGACCTCAAGGCGAGCGCAGCCCAGGTCCAGGCGCAGCTGGATTCCTCAAAGGCGACGACGTCGGACCTCCAGGACAAGCTTCAGGCCGCCGAGAAGCTGATCGGCCAGCTCCAGAAGACGCCGGCCAAGTCCTAGACGGGACCGGCGCTGCGATCCGACGGGGCTTAGGCCCCGGGGTTTGCCCCCGGCGCCGGCTCCACGGGCTCGTCCGCGGCCGCCGAGATGTCCCCGTAGGCGCGGCGGATCTCCTCCACGTTCTTCCGGTAGCCCTCGGCGTCGCCGTAATCCACGAACTTCTTGTACCTGCTGTGGGCGCACTTGGCGCAGTGCGCGTGCTTGATCGGGCACCAATGCTGCTCTGTCCGTGCTGCAATCTCGGTGAAGTAGGCGAGGATCCCGTTCGCATAGGCGCAGTACTCGCAGTTGAACTTCTCCGCGAAGTTGAGATAGGACAGATGGTGGCGGTCGAACGCCAGGTAATCGCTGCGCCGAACCTTCGGTATCCCATAGATCGGGAAGCAGATTGCCTGGTAGGCCGTTCCTATCAGGTCGCAGAGGAAGATAGGGATAGCGCACATCCATATGAACGGCGAGGTGGCGACCACGGGGAAGCGCGAGTTCCTCAGGTAGTGTCCAAAGCCGACCTTGAGCTCCTTGTGCTTCGCCTTCGCGGCTTCCTCAAAGGAGATCTTCCCCTCCTTGAACCTGTAGTAGAACTCCGTCTCCTTCTTCTTCGTCTCCTCGACCAGGTCCCGTTCCAGCTGGCGCATTTGGCTGAGCAGGGTATCGAGTCGGTCGTACATAGGTGGGTGTGGGGGAGGGGTTTCCCAAGCGGGTAAGGCGGCAGGGTACACGCGGGCCCCCGGACGGTCTCTGGGGTGAAACCCTACGTTTGGGGCTGACCGGTGATTGCCTCCCCTGCGATCGGCACCCCCCAAAATAACCGCCCCGGCCTTAGCAGGGGCCGGGGCGGGTGATATGGCAGGATATTTGTCCGGGCATGCCGGCTGGCATGGGCGTACACGGGGAATGACGACCCGGGGAGGGGGTTCTTTAGCGGAAAATGCGGGCCAGCCGGCGCCAGCCGGTGTTTTCCCTCCAATTTTCCCCGCGGCGGGCCGATGGACGGGGGGATTGACCACATCTACCGCTGCTCGCCCCACCTCTACGCGTCGGACGGGACGGTGCCCGCGCCATTCACGCCCGAGCTCATGGACGGCGCCTGGAAGGTGAGGAAGGCGTAGGGGTCCTTGGGCGGTCCTAGTCGACGTTCGTGATCGTGAAGCGGATCGGCACCTGCATGTGGGTGAAGACCGCGTGGTTGCTCTTCCGTCCTGGGACGAACTTCCACTTGACCACCGCGTTCACGGCGCTCTCCTCGAAATCCTGGCGGGAGGATTGGACGGAGCGCGCGTTCCGGACATTGCCGTCCGTGTCCACGATGAAGTCCACGAGCACCTCGCCCGAGACCCCCGCGCGCACCATCTCGGTAGGATAGAGCGGCCGGGCGCGGTACTTGGCGATGGGGACCTGGTCCAGCTGCGAGATGTCGATCACGGAGACCGCCCCGAAGAACGAGCGGGTTTCCGGGATCTTGACGATGTTGTTCGCGAGCGAGGAGACGTCCGGCGGCGGCGGCTCGATCTGCTGCACGAAGGATTCCGGCGTCACCACCTGGGGGACGTCCGTCTGCATGGGCGGCGCGATGTCCAGCGGGGTCGTGGGGGCCGATCCCTCGACCACCTCAGGCGGGTCGGGGTCGAACTTCGGCATCACGATGTTAACCTTTATCTCCTCCTCCGTCACCTTCGGCTTCGGGTGGTAATGGGTCAGGTTGCCACCCCAGGCCACGAGAAACTCTGTCGTCACCGTTACGGCGAACCCGAGTAGTATGCCAGGTCGCATGGGGGTATGGGGTTATGCCCCACTATACGACCGTGCCCCGCCTTAGTACAGGGGTGCGCCGGGGTTAATCGCCCGTTTAATATCGCCTAATAAATCCCAATTGGAGGCGCCCCGGACGGGCCCCGGCCGCCTACCGGAACAGGAGCGGGGCGAAATGGATCAGGTTGTCGCGCCAGACCGGCCAGTTGTGGATCCCGGGTGTCTCGACCGCGACCGGCTCCTGCCCCCTGGACCTGAGCCACGCCACGAAATTCCGGTTGGCCGCGATCAGCTCGTCGGAGGTCCCGCACGCGACCCAGAGGAGGCGCGGCTTTGCCGCCATTCCCGGGAACAGGCCGTCAAACTTGTCGTAGACCACCGCCGAGCTGAAGCCGCCGACCCATCCGAAGAGGTCCGGATGGTTGAGGCCAATCACGAGGCTCTGCCCGCCGCCCATCGAGAGCCCCGCGATCGCGCGGCCGTCGCGGTCCCGCGAGACCCGGTAGGACGCCTCGACCTGCGGCAGGATCTCCGAGAGGAGTGTCCTTGAAAAGAGGTCCATGTTCCGGGCGATGGCGTCCTCGTGGCTCCACATCCCGAAGCCGCCCGTCACGAAGGTCCAGTCCCCGTAGCCGAGCGGCATCACGACGACCATCGGCCGGACCCGGCCCTGGGCGATCAGGTTGTCGAGGATCAGGTTGGCCTGGCCGTCGTCGACCCAGCAGGCGGCGAGCGCGCTCCAGCCGTGGAGCAGGTAAAGGACGGGGTAGGGTGTCGCCGCGGAGGCGTCGTAGCCCGGGGGCGTGTAGACGTAGTAGTCCTCGAGCCCGTCGGGCAGGCCCTGTGCCCAGGCCGTGCGGTAGACGTGGTGGTGCACGACCCCGTGGGGAACCCCCGTCTCGTCCCAAAGCTGCCGATCCGGGCCCTTCACCCACACGGTGTTGGTCTTGTAATTGAGGGTCACGTCCACGGCGGGGTTCAGGGGATCCAGGACCGCGACGCCGTCGACCGAGAGCCCGTACATGTGGAGCGCGGGCGCGAGCGGCCCCGTCGTGACCGACCAGACCCCGGCCGGGCCCTTGGTCATCGGCAGGGGGTGGTGGTCGTAGTCGAGGCCCACCGTGACCGCGGCCGCCGTCGGCGCATAATACCGGAGGGTAAGGCTCCCGTCGGGATGGACCTCATGGGACTTCAGGTCCGTCTGCTGCTGCGCGGCATCCGCCCCGAGGATGCCCATGAGCGAGAGGACAAGCGGGGTGCGGGCGAGGAACCGGAGCGCGTGCTTCATGGAGGCAACCGGGTACGCAGGATCCATGCCCCCGGCAACAGAATTGCCCTCGTCGTGCGGGCCCGGCCGGGCCATGGTGATCCCCGAACCCCCTCATATCCTCCCATGACCCCAACCCCCCGCGCACGCCGCCTCCTGCTCTCGCTCCCGATCGCCCTCGCCGCACTCGTCGCCGTCGCGGCCGCGCGCGCCGAGGGTCTGAACGGAACCTGGAGGCTCGACCAGGTGAAGCCCTGGGGCGTCACCCTCCACACCTTCGTCTCGCTCCACCAGGAGGGCGGGGTCCTGAAGGGTGGGGTCTACCCGAACGGGTCGGGCGAGATCCCGATCGTAGGGCCGAAGGCCGAGGGCGACGGCTTCGTGTTCAGGATCGACTGGGGCTGGACCTTCCACGTGCACCCGGAGGGCGCCAACCTGCGGGTCCAGGTTGACTACGACGGCAATGGCTCCGAATCCGGCCTCGCGGTCCCCGCGGGCGCGGAGGACCTCAGGGCACCGGCGGCGCTTCCGCTGCCCGCCCTCCGGGACCTCCCGGACAACGGGCTCGCGCGGACGCCCCCGATGGGCTGGAACAGCTGGAACCATTTTGCCGAGAAGGTGGACGACGGGGTCGTGCGCGCGGCGGCCGACGCCATGGTGATTTCCGGGATGGCCGCCGCCGGCTACACCTACATCAACATCGACGACACCTGGGAGGCCGGGCGCGACGCGCGGGGCAACATCGTCCCCAACCGGAAGTTCCCCGACATGAAGGCGCTCGCCGACTACGTGCACGGGAAGGGGCTGAAGCTCGGCATCTACTCTTCGCCGGGTCCCCTCACGTGCGGGGGCTACGAGGGGAGCTTCGGCCACGAGGAGCAGGATGCGAGGACCTACGCCTCCTGGGGGATCGACTACCTGAAGTACGACTGGTGCAGCATGGGGCGCATCTACCCGAACTCGGACCTGCGCGCGGGCTACCAGAAGATGGGCGAGGCGCTCCTGGCCTCGGGGCGGCCGATCGTCTTCAGCCTCTGCGAGTACGGGATGGGGGACGTCTGGACCTGGGGCCCCGCGGTCTCAGGCAACCTCTGGAGGACGACGGGGGACATCTCTGACAACTGGAAGTCGATGGAGAATATCGGATTCAACCAGGGGCGCCTGGCGCCCTACGCCAGGCCCGGACACTGGAACGATCCCGACATGCTCGAGGTCGGAAACGGCGGCATGACGCCGACCGAGTACCGGACGCACTTCAGCCTCTGGTGCATGCTCGCGGCCCCGCTCATGGCGGGCAACGACCTGTCGACCATGTCCGCGGACACCCGCGAGATCCTGACGAACCGCGAGGTGATCGCGATCGACCAGGACGCCTTCGGGCAGGAGGCGACGCGCACCTACCAAAAGGGGGGTATCGATGTCTTCACGCGGTTCCTTTCCGACGGCGGCTACGCGGTCGCCGTCTTCAACAGGAACGCCGGGGAAACCCCGGCGTCGTTCACCTGGGAGGAGGCGGGCATCACCGCGAAGGCCTACGCGGTCCGCGACCTCTGGCGGCATGCCGACATCCCGGTCTCCAATGGCTATGGCGGCACGCTGCCTGGCCACGGGGTCGTGGTGCTCCACCTCAAGCTTATTGTCCGGGAGAAATAGTCCCCGGTGGGAGGCGGGGCGCTCCCCGCGGGCGCCCGCTGCGCGTTCGTGCGGAAACATCGAACCCGGGCCGGTTTCCCAGGTCACAGCCTTGTCGCAACCTGTGCATCCATTCACCGAACCCGCCGGGATGAGCGCATTTTATGAAACTTTCCGCCCCCGGGGTGCGTCTGGACAATGTGGGGCACTTCCCCAATCCTCCCCCCGTCATGCGCCTTTCAGAAAACTCCAAGAGCCGAGGCTTCACCCTGATGGAGATCCTCGTCGTCATCGCCATCATCTCCCTCCTCGCGGGCCTCACGATCGCCAACGTCGGGAAGCTCTTCGGGGGTTCCCAGACCGACATCGCCAAGCTCTTCGTCACGCAGAGCATGCGGACGCCGCTCGTCACCTACCGCCTCCACATGGGGGGGTACCCCTCCACGGAGGAGGGCCTGGCCGCCCTGAAGACCGCGCCCCCGGGCAAGACCGACCGCTGGCGCGGGCCCTACCTCGACGAATCCATCAAGATCCCGATCCTCGACCCCTGGAACGAGCCCTACCAGTACCGCTATCCCGGCGTCCACAACAAGGACGGCTACGACCTCTGGTCGAAGGGCCCGGACAAGACGGACGGCACCGATGACGACATCGGAAACTGGTGACCGGCGCGGATTCACGCTCGTAGAGATCCTCCTGGCCTTGGCCCTCATCGGGCTCCTGAGCTGGATCTTTGTCGGCGGGTCCGCGGCGCTCCTTTCCGAGAGGAACACCTCCCCGGACGAGCAGTTCTGGAAGGTGTGCGCGTCGGCGCGCAAGGAGGCGCTCGAGGGCCAGAGGAGCGTCATCCTGACCTACGACGCGAAGGCCCGGGGCTTCGTCCTCTCTGACGGGGCGCAGAAGCACGCCGTCCCCGTCACGGGCCCGGACGACCTGGTGATCGACTTCCACCCGGCGGACACGAACTCAAGCTCCGCGATCCTGATCGGGGGCACGCTCGTAGAGACCGAGCCCCTCGCATCCGTCACCTTCTACAGCGACGGCACCTGCACGCCGTTCCGGGCCCAGATCCGCACCGCGGGCGGCGCCCACCTGCTCTCGATCGACCCCTGGACATGCGCCCCCGTGCTGGCGAAGACCGATGGCACCTCGTAGGGGATTCACGCTGATCGAGGTCATGGTGGCCCTCATGATCTTCGGCCTGACGGCCGTCGTCATGGGCGGGGCGTACTTGAATGTCCTCAACAGCTACGAGGCGGCGCAGCGCTCGAACCTGAACGAGGGCGAGGTCTCGTTCGCGCGGTCGCAGCTCCTCGCAATCGGGGACCTGCCGACGGCCCAGGCCGGCCAGGAGTTCGACGACGGCAGCCGCCACGTCAAGTGGACGGCTGAGGCCGAGCCCACCACGACGACCGACCTCTTCACGGTCACCTTCACCTGCGTGATCACCGACCCCTCGGCCCCGCAGAAGACCCTCGTCGAGACCTTCATGCTGCTCCGGCCCACCTGGTCGGACCCCACCGAGCGGACGACGCTCCGGGCCAACGCCGCAAGCCGCATCGCGCTTGTCCAGGGAAAGCAGCCCAAATGAACCGGCGCGGCTTCAGCCTGATCGAGGTGGTGCTCTCCATGGCGCTCGTGGGCCTGGTCCTGGTGGGACTGAACACCTTCATCTTTTCCATGAGCGAGCTCTGGGGGAAGAACACGGACGTCCGGCTCTTCGACCAGCACGTGCGCGCGGTGACCCGGTTCCTCCAGAGGGAGGTGAACCGGGCCTCGCTCCCGCCGGCCGCCGCCCCCAACTCGACCCCCGTGGGGGTCCAGCCCGTGACCCCCTCCGGGGGGAGCCAGGAGAACCTGATCACCTACATGCAGCTCACGGGGGGCCGGATCCTCAGGTGGCCGGCGGGGGCCCTCCCCGAGGTCTTCTGCTCGCTCGAGGTCCGCCGGGACAAGGGGCTCTACATGCTCTGGCATTCCGACCTTGAGAACCACTTCGTGGACGACCCGCCCCGGGAGACCCTGGTCTCCCCGCTCATCACGGGGCTTGCCTACGACTACTTCGACGCGGACTTCAACAAGTGGACGACCGAGACCGCGCTCCGCTCGGACGCGAGCGGCAACCCGCTGCCGCCGCAGCGCCTGAGGGTGACGTTCACGTACCAGCACATGGTGCGGGAGACGGTCGTCATGCTGCCCCCGGTGAAGCAGGGGCTCCCCAACCCATGGTGACCCCCGCGCCCCTCCCTCCGCGGGACCCCCGGCTCCGCTCCTCGGTCATCGTGCTGGTCCTCGTGACCCTCGTCTTCACGGCGGCGGCCTTGACGGCCTTCATCGAGAAGGCGAGCAACGACCTCCTGGTCGAGATCCGGGAGGCGGACGCGCAGCGGCTCCGCCACGAGGCCTTCTCTGCGATGGAGGTGACGCTCGCGGTCCTCGAGGACTTCCGGCAGGCCGACAACGGGCTCCACAGCACGGCCGAGGGCTGGGGCGACCCGCTCACCTGGGCGGGTTGGTCGCCCAGCGAGGGGCGGACCGTCGAGGTCACCTTCGAGGACGAGAGCGGGAAGATCCCGCTCGCCCACGCGGACCTGACGACCCTCACGAACCTCTTTGAGTACTGGCAGATGCCGCCGTCCGACGCAGCGAAGCTCGCCGACTCGATCGCGGGTTGGATGCAGAGCGGCTACGTCTACTCGACCGCGCTCACGCTCGACTACCAGGACGCCGAGATCCCCTACGCCGAGCCGGGGCGGCCCATGCGCACGCTGAGCGAGCTCGCGGCCGTCGACACCGCCAAGGACGTCTTCTTCGACGAGAACGGCCTGCCGAACGGCCTCTACTGGAGGTTCGCGAACGACGTCTCGATCTTCAACTACTCGCAGCCGGACTCGAACGCCGCGAACGCGGACGTGCTGGCCGCGGCCGGGCAGTACACCGACGTCCAGCAGGAGCACATCCAGGACTACCTGAACGGCACGGGCCAGTACGCCCAGGAGGGCAAGCAGTGGTTCCTGAACCCGACGACGCTCGCGGCCGTCGCCGGGATCGGGGGCAATTCCACGGTCTTTGGCGTCACGATCACGGCGCTCCGGATCAACATCACGGTCAGGGAGGGGCGCTCCACGTTCCGGCTTTCGGCGGTCGTTGCGCCCCAGGGCGGGGCCACCGTGAACACGGCGAACGCGACAAATGCAACCTCCGCGGCCAACAGCTCGTCTGTCTCGGCAACCACCTCCGTGACCAGCGCCTCCCAACCCGCCTCGACGGCCACGGCCGCCGCAACCGCCGCCGCGGCCTCGCAAAGCATCAATTATCCCTTTACGCTTCTGGAAATGGTGGAGAATGATGAGATTCCGCAACCCCCGCCGCCCGTCCCCCAAACCTGAGCATGTGCGCCTCCCCGATTGACTTCCTCAGGGCTGGACCGCCCCCCCCGCGGGTGGCGGTGCTCCCGGACGCGGTGTTCTTCTCCCGCCCGATCCCGGTCCCCGCGGCGGCGACCCGCCCCGAGGTGGTGTCTCAGGTGGGCCTCGCGCTCGAGTCGTTTTCCCCCTTCCCCCTGGCGCAGCTCTACCACGGCTACTACTGGCCGGAGGGCGCCGACCGCGCCCTGGCCTACGCCGCGTACCGCCGCCGCTTTACCGTGGAGCAGATCTCCGAATGGTCCGGCGCGGAGTTCGTGATCCCGGCCTTTGCGGCCTTCCTGGGCGCCGATGTGGCCCCCGGGACGACGCTCATCCTGACCGCGGCCGACGGCCTGACGGCGGTCCACTGGGACCAGGGCAGGGTGCCCGTGTCCGTCCTCTACGAGCCGCTGCTCCCCGAGGCCACCGACGACCACCGGGCCGAGGCCCGGGCCCGCCTCATCAGGGCAGCCGGGGAGTCGCTCAAGGTGCTGGACGCCGTCTCGCCGCCTGTGCCGCTCTCCGGGGCCACCGACCGCGAGCTTCTCTTCGACTCGGGTGGCGTCCGCTCCCGACTCGCGCCGGAAGTCGCCGCCGCGATGGACGTCCGCGACAAGGGAGACCTTGAGGCGCTCGCGAAGGCCAGGCGCCGCGACATGATCCTCTGGCGGATCGCCGTAGGCGCGGTCGCCGTTTGCCTGCTGATGGGCCTCGGGGAGCTCTCGCTCGTCGGGGTCGGCCTCTGGCAGAATGCCCGGATCGCGAAGGTGGCCGCACAGAAGCCCACCGTGACCCACATCATGGACGAGCAGGAGCTTGCGAGCAGGATCGAGGAGCTCTCGACGAAGCGCCTCCTGCCCCTGGAGATGATCTCCGCCGTCGCCCCCGAGTCGGCGCTCCCCAAGGCGCCGCCTGCGATCCAGTTCCTCTCGGCGTCCGCGTCCGCGGACACCCGGAACGCGATCCAGATCGAGGCCCAGACCAACAACGCCGGCGAGATCTCCGGCTACAAGACCGCGCTCGAGCATGCCCCCGGGATCGACAAGGTCGAGATCCGGGACCAGCGGGCCCGCGACAACGTAGTCACCTTCACGCTCATCGTGACCTTCAAGCCCGGGGCGCTCTCGCCCGCCGCCTCATGATCCGCACGATCCGGGCCTTCTTCCTCGGGCGCCTCCTCAGGGAGAAGGCGCTCCTTGCCGGCTTCATCGTCCTGGCGGCCGCCGTCTGGTTCTCGAGCCTCTCCGGCAGGGTGGGGCGCGAGATCCGCGCCATCCGCTCGACGACCCTCTCCCTGAACGAGCAGCAGCTCTGGCTCTCCAACCGGGATTCGATCGAGGCCTCGGCCCAGGCGGCCGCGGGCCAGCTGGACGCCGTCCGGACGCTCGACGCGACCCGGCTCCTGGCGGAGGTCCAGGCGATGGCCGGCGACGCGGGCCTTAAGGGCTACACGAGCGGCGAGTCCAAGGACGTGAGCAACGGCCACTTCTCGGTCCACACGCTCCAGTTCAACGTGACCAAGGTCGACTGGGGGACCCTGAAGCAGTTCTACCTGGCGCTCAGCAAGCGCTCCCCCTACATCGGGATCGAGCAGTACCACATGCAGGTCGACCGGGCGGCCCCTGCGCTCCTGAACGCGAACTTCCAGATCTCCTCGGTGGAGATCTCGCGGAACTGATGAAGGCCCAAGCGCACGGGGGGCCGGCGCGCGCCGGCCGTTAGAGAAGGGAAGCCATGGCGATCGTGTCCCGCCAGGACAGGGCCCCCGAGCCGGCGCCGAGCTCCCATGGGGCCATCCTCCCGCTCCGGAAGCTCGCCTTCCGCGCGATGGCGACCCAGTGCGAGGTGCAGTACACGGCCCCGGGCGGGGATGCCCAGGCCAGGGCCTTCGAGTCCGCGGCCGAGGGCTGGGTCCACGCCTTCGAGGCCAAGTACTCCCGCTTCCAGCCGGGAAGCATCGTCTCGCGCATCAACCTGGCCGCGGGCAGGGAATGGGTCCCCGTGGACAAGGAGACCGAGGGGCTCCTCTCGGTCTGCGACACGCTCCACTTCATGACCCGCGGGATCCTCGACCCCTCGGCGCTCCCGCTGATCCGGATCTGGGACTGGAAGGCGGATCCCCCGGTTGTACCCGGCAGGGATGCGATCGCGGAGGCGATGAAGCTTGTCGGCTGGACCAAGGTGAGGAGGGAGCCGGGCAGGGTCTTCCTCCCCCTGGCCGGGATGGCGCTCGACTTCGGGGGGTTCGGCAAGGAGTACGCGGTGGACCTGGTCTCCCTGATCGCAAGGGACCACGGGATCCTGGACTGCCTGGTGGACTTTGGGCACGACCTCCGCGCCTCGGGCTCCCCGCCGGGGCGCCCGGCCTGGCACATCGGGCTCGAGGACCCGAAGAGCCCCGGGAAGACCTGGGGGAGCGTCGGCCTCCGCGGCAAGTCGATCGCGTCCTCCGGCGACTACATCCGCTCCTTCACGCTCGGGGGCCGCCGCTACGGGCACATCATCGACCCGCGGACGGGCTGGCCGGTCTCAAACGGCTGCACCCAGGCGACCGTGATCGCGGACACCTGCCTCCAGGCAGGCATGCTCTCGACCTCGGCCTTCATCGCCGGGGTGGACCAGGGGCTTGAGCTCATCCGCTCCTGCCCGGGCTCGGAGGGCATCCTCCTCACGGAGAAGGAGCGCGCGCAGACGCGCGGGTTCTTCACCTACGTCGCCTCGGCCTAGCGCCGGCCCTTCAGCCGACCTTGAAGCTCGAGCTCACCTGGAGGACCGCCATCACCATGGCGATCGCGATGAACCCGACAAAGATGAAGACCCCGCCCAGGATCACGCTCGCGATCACCTTCGTGAAGAAGTTCAGCTGCCTGGAGATCTGCTTCTGGTAGGTCTTGGCGACGTCCTTCAGGCTCGGGACCACGTTGCCGGTGTTTTCGCCGACGGCCAGCCGGTCGAGCACGAGCTCCGGGAAGCACCCCGTCCGCGCGAGCGCCGACGACAGGGCCTCGCCCTCGAGCACCCGCTCGATCGCGCCCTCGAAGGCCCGGCGGTGCACCCGGTTCACGATCTGGCGCTCCGTCATCCGGAGCGCCTCCGCGGCCGTGATCCCGTTCTGGAGCAGCACGCCGAGCGTCTGGCTGAACGCGAGGACGGTCTGCGAGACGATGAAGGGCCCGATCGCCGGGAGCCTGAGGAGCCAGGCGTCGCTCTTCTCGCGGCCCGCCTCGGTCGCGCGCCACCTCCAGGCCGACGCGATCCCGATCGCCAAGGCGAGCGCCACGAACACGCCGTAATGGAGCGTGAAATTGGCGAGCGCGATCAGGATCCGGGTCGACACCGGCATCTTGCCGCCGAGCGACTGGAGGAGGGTCTGGAGCCGCGGCAGGAGGAAGAAGAGGAAGAAGAGGACGACCCCGAAGGAGGCGACGACGATCAGGATCGGGTACGCCAGCGCCGTCATGAGCGCGACCCGGAGCTCCCGCTGTTCGACCAGCATCTCGATCAGGCGGGCGAGGGTGTCGTTCAGGGAGCCCGTCGCCTCGCCGGCCTTGATCAGGTTCACGGTCGAGCCGTCGAACACCTCCGGGAAGGCCTCCATGGCCCGCGAGAGGGGCGCGCCCTCGGAGAGGCGGCCCCAGAGCCCCTCGCTCAAGGCCCGCAGCCGGGGCTCCTTGATCCTTATCGAGAGGAGCCGCACGGCCTCGCCCGCGGAGAGCCCGCTCGAGGTCAGGTCGTGGAGGGATTCGAGGAAGGGGAGGCGCTCGCTCCGCTTCGGGGTGTTCTCAGGCCCCGTCCTGAATCCGGACGGGGTCTCGGGCTCGGCGGCCCTGGTGGCGGGCCTGCGCGCCGCCGCGGCGGGCGTCGCGCTAGCCTGGGGCTCGGCAATCGACACGACCGTGAGGCCCCGCGCGGAAAGGAGGCGCACCGCCTCCTTCCTGCCGGGTGCGTCGATGGCGGACTCGACCACCATCCCGGAGACGTCGCGGGCCTTGTAGGGGAAACGGGGCATCGGGCTTCCAGGCGGCCCTTACTTGTCGGAGACCGTGATCACGCGCAGGACCTCCTCCAGCGTGGTGTGGCCCGCCTTGACCTTCTCCCATCCGCTCTGGCCCAGGGTCCTCATCCCGTGGTCGCGGGCGCTCTGCGCCAGGGTGCGGGTGCTCTCGCGGCTCATGACCATGGCCTGCATGTCCTCGTTCAGGCGGAAGATCTCAAAGAGCCCGATGCGGCCGCGGTAGCCGGTGCCGCGGCAGCGGTCGCAGCCCACGGGTCCCCTGAGCGTCGCGACGCCCTCGGCCTCCGAGGCGTTGCAGCCGAGGATCGCGAGCGACTCAAGGAGCTTGATCTTCGAGACGGGCTCGGGCCGCGCGCATTCGGGGCAGAGCCTGCGGACCAGGCGCTGGGCGATCACGAGCTCGATCGCCGAGGCGACGAGGAAGGGCTCGATCCCCATGTCCACCAGGCGCGTGATGGCGCCCGGGGCGTCGTTCGTGTGGAGGGTCGAGAAGACCAGGTGCCCCGTGAGGGACGCGCGGATCGCGATGTCGGCCGTCTCCCGGTCGCGGATCTCGCCCACCATGATGACGTCCGGGTCCTGGCGGAGCACGTGGCGGAGCGCGCTCGCGAAGGTGAGGCCGATCTCGGCGCGCACCTGCATCTGGTTGACTCCCGGGACCTCGTACTCGATGGGGTCCTCGATCGTGATGATCCTAAGGTCCGTCGAGTTGATCTGCCGGAGGAAGGCATTGAGTGAGGTGCTTTTTCCCGAGCCCGTCGGCCCGGTGACGAGGATGATCCCGTGCGGGTAGTCGAGCACCTGCCTGATCTGGGCCTGCTCCTCCGGGCTCATGCCCAGGCGGTCCATCGTGTAGGCCTCCTTCCTCTTGTTGAGGAGGCGCAGCGAGATCGACTCGGCGTAGATCGTGGGAATCGTGGAGACGCGGATGTCGAGCGTCGTCCCGGCGGCCTTGAAGTTGATCCTCCCGTCCTGCGGCAGGCGACGCTCGGAAATATTGAGCCGCGCCATGATCTTCACGCGCGAGATGATGGCGTCCTGGAACCGGAGCAGGTTCTCGGGCACGGAGACCGGCACCAGGAGGCCGTCCACCCGGTAGCGGATCCTAAGCTGCCCCTCCTGGGGCTCGAAATGGATGTCGGTCGCCTGGTCGTCGACCGCCTGCGTGATGACGTCCGTCACGAAGCGGACGACCGCTGCGTCCTCGTCCACGTCGGCCTCGGCGTCCCTCAGCGCCTCGGGAGCCACGTAGCCCTCGTCCGTGTCCTCGAGGGCGCCCGAGCCCACGCCGAAGTTCTCGATGATAAGCTGGTGGACCCGCTCCGGGACCGCCAGGTGCCACACGAGGGGCCGCGGCGTGAACGTGCGGAGCCAGTCGGCCATGGAGCTGTCGGGGAGCCACGCGGAGGCGATGTTGAGCGGCGTGGAGGCTGTCGGCTCCGGGTCGTTGTCCGTCGCCGGGGGCCCGATCCGGATCGGGATGATCTGGAAGTCGTGGACAAGCCTGGCCGGGAGGAGCCCCCGGGCCCCCGGGTCGGTCTCGAGGTTGAGCGCGACCGCGAGGCCGGACGCCTGGGCGGCCATGGACAGGGCCGTGTTCTCGTCGACCCCGAGCGCCGCGCACAGCACCGCGAGCCGCGAGCCCCGCGGCGCCTCGAGGACCGCCTGGCGCTGCTCCTCGCTCAGGCGGGAGGCGAGGGATTCGGGGAGAAGGTCCGGTTGGATGACGGGCATGGCACCAAGGGCGGCTTCGCCTGGCCCTAGTTGTTCAGTTTCTGAAGCAGGGTGTCCTTCGGGTCCGGCATCTTGACCGGGTTCTTCAGGTATTCCTGGATCTGCTCCCTGTTGCCCATGCCCTCGATCCGGCGCTTCGTCTCGCCGGTCGCCTCGTCGAGGCGGATCACGTGCGGACGGATGAAGAGGAGGAGCTCCGTGCGGTCGAGCTCATTGTCCCTGTACCCGAGCAGGTTGCTGATGATCGGGATCTGGTAGATGAGCCCCAGCTTCTGCTTGTCGGTCGTCCGGCCCGAGCTCTGGAGCCCGCCCAGGACCGCCATCTGGCCGTCGGTCACGTTGATGAAGGCCGTCGCCTCCCGGTGGCCGATGATCGGCTGGCTGTTGCCGTCGATCGTCGTGCTGCCCTGGTCGTCGTCCACCTTCTGGTCGATGTTGAGCTGGATGTTGCCGTCATCGCCGATGAGCGGCGTCACCTGGAGGGTGATGCCGATGTCCTTGTAGGTGACCTGGGAGGAGGTGGCAAACGAGGTTGCTGTCGTGGCCGCGATCGGCTCGGCGGTCGTTCCCGTGATGACGGGCTCCTGCTCGCTCACCGTGAGGGTCGCCTGCTTGTTGTGGGTCGTCGTGATCGTGTCGGCCTGGAGGATCCTCACCTTGTGCTTGTCGCCGGCGGCCTGGAGGGTCGCCAGGAAGCTGAGCGGATTGACGCCCGCGCCCGTCCCCGCCGCGGCGCCCGGGAGGGCCCCGATCGACCATCCGGCCACGGTTCCGGTGGCCCCGATGACCGACGTTCCGCCATTCGGGGCCTTGCCGACCTCGAGCCCCAACGCCTGGATGCCGCTCTGGTCGGAGTCGGTGAGCGTCACCTCGGCGATCACGACCTCGATCGAGACCTGGGCCAGGACGGTGTCGATCTTGTCCACGATCCCCTTGATGAGCCGGATGTCGTCAAAGGTGCCCGAGACCACGATGGAATTGGTGCGCTCGTCCGGCTGGACGGTCACAAGCCCGCTGAACTCGCTCGCCTGGCCCCCCTCCTGGGTGAGCGCCGTCGCAGCGGCGGCCTGGGCGGCGGCCTGGGGGGTGTTCGGGTTGGGGTTCGTCACGACCTGCCCCGGCCTGACCGACTGCGCCTGGGCCTTCTGGGTCACGGCGTTCTGGCCGCTGATCAGGTTGGTGAGGAGGGTGGAGACGTCCTTGGCGTCGCCATGCTTGAGCGGGATCACCTCCATCTTCGTGAAGGGGTCGCTCTTGATGTCGAGCTGGGAGATGATCGAGTCGAAGAGGGGGTATTCCCTCGGGTCCGCGATCACGACGATCTGGTTCGTGCGGTCGTCCGGGGTGTAGGTGGTCGTGGACCGGAGCATGTTCGCGGCGGCGCCCGAGAGCATCGTGTGGATCTTCTGCGCCACGTCGCTCGCCTTGGCCCCGTTCTTCAGCTGGTAGAACTTGGGCGCCAGGCTCGCCTGCTTGGGCTTGTCGACCTCGTTCAGGAGGCGCTCGATCCGCTGGATGTTCTCGAGGGAGTCGGTGACCATGGCGACGTTCGCCTTCTCAAGCTGGACGATGCCGCCCCCGATCCCCGGGGTCATGAAGGTCTGGATCTGGGGCACGACCTCGGAGACCCTCAGGAACGTGAGCTCGAAGAGCTTGGTCGCGATCTTGCCGCTCGGCGGCAGGTCGAGCGACGAGCCGATGATCATCTCGGGGGCCTCGCTCTTTGCCTGGGAGAGGGCCGTCACCTTAAGAAACCGCTCGCCCATCGGGGAGACCGACACGCCGTTCAGCTCAAGGAGCGTCTCAAGCGCCGTCACGAGCTCGGTCTTGGGGATTGGGCGCGTGATCTTGAGGGAATAGGTCGCGGTGGGAAGTGTTCCCGGCCGGACGACCGTCCGCCCCGTGTAGTTTTCCAGGGCGCTCAAGACCGAGTCGATGTCGCCGTCGCTCAGCTTGAACGAGTCGACCATCGCGTCCCCGCCCTTGGTGACCAGGGCCGCCCCGGGCTTGGGGGCGGGGGAGGACACGGCGGCCACAGGCGCCTTTTGGGACGCGGGGGGTACCGGCTGCGCCAGGAGTTCCGGAACCAGGGCTGTCAAACCGGAGGCGAGCCACAAACGTGCGAGGCGCAATGTCATGCAGATTCGGGAAAGGTGATAAAAAGGCAAAGCGCCGGGATTGTAAATGGCGTTATGCTATGACGCCCCCATGGGGGGAAAGTTGCCTGATAAGCAAAGATTTGCCGCTTGCGGGAGGGGTTTTGGAGCCCAACCCTGCCTAGGCGCGATGGCCAACACGTTCGGAAAGCTCTTCACAATCTCCACCTGGGGCGAGAGTCATGGCGCCGCAGTGGGGGTCGTCATTGACGGCTGCCCCCCGGGGCTCCCGCTTTCCGAGGCCGACATCCAGGGGGACCTGGACCGGCGCAGGCCCGGCCAGAGCTCGATCGTGACCCCCAGGAAGGAGAAGGACCTGGTCGAGATCCTTTCCGGGGTCTTTGAGGGCAAGACGACCGGCGCCCCGGTTTCACTTTTGGTGCGCAACACGGACGCCCGTCCCGGCGCCTATGACGAGATGCGGGAGAAGTTCCGGCCCTCCCACGCCGACTTTGCCTACCAGGCGAAGTACGGCATCCGCGACCACCGGGGCGGCGGCCGGAGTTCCGCCCGGGAAACCATCGGGCGCGTCGCCGCGGGAGCCGTCGCGAAGAAGATCCTCGCCGGCGCCGGCCCGATCGAGGTCCGGGCGTTCGTGTCCCGGGTCCAGGACATCGCGCTTCCTCCCGGGACGCCCAAGGGTTTCCCGTCCGTGGCCGAGGTCGAGGCGACCCCCGTCCGGTGCCCCGATCCGGCGACGGCCGCCGCCATGATCAGGCGGATCGAGGACGTCCGCTCGCAGGGCGACTCGGTGGGCGGGATCGTCACCTGCCGGATCCGCGGGGTTCCCGCGGGGCTCGGGGAACCCGTGTTCGACCGCCTCGAGGCGGACTTGGCGAAGGCGATGCTCTCGCTCCCTGCGACCAAGGGCTTTGAGATCGGGAGCGGCTTCGCGGGGACGCTTCTTCTGGGCTCCGAGCACAACGACGCCTTTGTGCTGAAGGATGGCCATGTCGGCACCGCGACCAACCGCTCCGGGGGCGTCCAGGGCGGGATCTCAAACGGCGAGGAGATCACTTTCAACGTGGCCTTCAAGCCCACGGCGACGATCATGAAGCCGCAGGCGACCGTCGACACCTCGGGTGCCGCCACGGAATTGACCGGCAAGGGAAGGCACGACCCCTGTGTCCTCCCGAGGGCTGTCCCGATCGTCGAGGCCATGGCGACCCTCGTGATCCTGGACCACTGGATGCGCAACGCCGCCCAGAACAAGACCTTCACCTTCTGAGCGATTCGGATGACAAGCCCTTGGTCTACCTGATCCTCGGTGCCTCAGGCTCCGGGCGCAGGGAGGTTTTGTCGGACCTGATGGAAGGGTTGGGGACGGGGGACCGCCCCCGGTTCCTGTTCTCCTCCCGCGAGGCGCCGAGCCCGTGGGACGGGAAGTTCCCCGACCTCGGCCGCTGGACGCTCGGCCCCGACAACGCCGTCGAGGCCGAGATGCCCGGGGACGCGACCCACGTGTTCATCCTCTTTGACGGGAGGCACAACCCGGTGGACCAGGTCGAGGCCTTCAAGTCCTGGCTCGGGGACCGCGCGACCGAGGTCGCCCGGGTGTTCTGTGTCGTGGACTGCAAGCTCGCGGAGGCCCATCCCAAGCTCTTCGCGTGGTACGAGGCCTGCATCCACTTCTCCGACGTCGTCCTCCTCAACCACCGCGACGGCGTCCCGAACAAGTGGATCGGCGACTTCAAGGCGAAGTTCGAGGACAAGTTCTATCCCTGCCTCTTTGAGTTCGTGAAGGACGGCCGGGTCAAGAACCCGGCGCTCGTCCTGGCGCCCGTCGCCCGCCGCCTGTCCCATGTCTTTGACGAGCAGGAATGGGTGGTCGACGACGAGGAGGACATCGAGGAGGAGGCCGAGGACGGGGACGAGGTCCCGATGAAGCTCGAGGAGGACTTCTACCTGGAGCGCAGGAACGGGGGCCGCAGGGTCCACGAGATCCCGCACATCGCGGACTTCCTCCCGAAGCACCCGGCCCACGAGGATCCCTAGGGGATCCTCAGGACCGTGCCGATCGAGAGCGTGCTCTCATTCGGGAGCTGGTCCCGGTTCGCCTGGTAGATCGTGACCCACTTCCTCGTGGTGCCGTAGTACTCGAGCGAGATCTTGGTGAGCGTGTCGCCGTCCACGACCACGTGCTGGCGGACCGACGGGATCGGGGTGGGGGCGGGGGCCGCGGCGGAGCTCTGCGCCGCCTGCGCGGCCACGACCGCCGAGGGCCTGATGGGCGACGACCGCTTCAGGCGCGCGTTCTCGTCCTGGAGCTGGGCGGCTGTCGTCTGGGCGGCCGCGAGCTTTTGAGTTAGGTCGGCGATCTCCCGGTCGCTGCCCGCCTTCGCAGCGAAGGCGCCTGCGCCCTGGTCCTTGGCGGCCGCCGCATCCTTGAGCGCGTCCCCAAGCTGCGCCTTGGTCGCCGCAAGGTCCGTCTTCGCCTGGTCGAGCTCGGCGGCGAGCGCCTGCGTCCGTGCCGCGGAATCGTTGGCCGCCTTGAGGGCCGCCTCGTCCGCGGCCAGCTTCTCGCTCGCGGATGACTGGTCCGCCCTTGCCTGGGCGAGCTCCGCGCGGAGGGATTCGGCCTCGGTCCTCGCCTGATCGAGGGCCGTCGAGGCGCCCGAGGCCGCGGCCTTCGAGCCCGAGACCGCGAGCCTTGCCGCATCGAGCTCCTTGCGCGCGCTGGCGAGGTCCGAGGCGAGGGCCTCGTTCGCCGACTTTGCGCTCGCGACCTGCTGCTCAAGCGCGGAAACCCGCGAGTCCGAGTCCTCCTTGGCTTTTGCGACCGCCTCTTTCGCGGCGTCCAGTGCCTGCCTGAGCTTCGCCTTCTCGGCCTCGGCCGCCTTGCCGGCATCGCCCAGGCGCTCGTCGGCCGAGGTCTTTGCAAGGGCCAGCTCGGCATGGGCCACGTCGAGCGCGCCCTTTGCCTTTTCAAGCTCCGCGGAAAGCGACTGGAGCTTCGCATCGGAGGCACCGCCGCCCTTGTCCGCGGAGGCGCGGAGCGATTTCTCGGATTCCTCGGCCTTGGCCAGCTGGCTGGAAAGCGACGCCTTCTCCGCGTTCAACCCGGCGAACGCCTCGCGCATCGATGCGAGCTCGCTTGCAGTTTGTTCCTTGGCCGTATCCGCGGCTTTCGTCACCTCGGCCAGCTGGGCGCGGGTGGTCTCGAGGTCGCTCCTTGCCTTTGCAAGGTCGGCCGAGAGGGCTTGGGCCTTCGCGCCGGAATCCCCGGCGGACTGGAGGGCGGCCGTCGCCGCAGCGAGCTTCTCTGAAGCGGCCAAAGCCTCGGAGGACCGGGCCGCCAGGTCCTTCTCCAGGGAAGCTGCCCTCACCTTGGAAGCCTCGGCATCCTTGAGCGCCTGGGCCAGCTGGGCGGACGTGGCCTCGCCGCTTGCCTGGACTTTGGCGAGCTCCTCGGCTGCCGTCGTCTTTGCTGCCGCCAGGTCACTCGCGGCCTGGGCCTCCCTGCTGCGCGATGCCTCAAGTTCAGATTTTGCCTTCGCGAGCTCCAAAGTCTTGGACCCTGCATCCACCGCTGCGGCCTCGGCGCCGGCCTTGGCTGCTTCAAGGTCCCTGCGCGCCGCAGCCAGGTCGGATGCCAGGGCCTGGGCCTTCGGGCCCGTTTCTCCCGCGGACTTTAGCGCAGCCTCATCCTCGGAGAGCTTTGCGGAGAGGGCCTCTCGCTCCTTGGCCGAAGCGGTGAGCTGGGCGCGGGTTGATTCCAGGCTGGAGCGCGCCTCGGCAAGGGCGGATGCCTTCGTCTCCTCATCGTGCGTGGCCGAGGCCGCTGCGGCCTTCGCAGCCTCAAGGTCCCTGCGCGCAGCAGCCAGGTCGCCGGCCAGGGCCTGCGCCTTTGCGCCTGTCTCGCCCGCTGACTTGAGCGCGGCCTCGTCCTCGGAGAGCTTCGCCGAAAGGGAATCCCGCTCCTTCGCCGTCGAGGCGAGCTGCTCCTGGGCTGCGTCCAGGGTTGCCTGGGCCTTCGCCAGCGAGGCTGCCTTTGCGTCCGCGTCCTTTGCGGAGGCGGCTGCGGCGGCCTTCGCCGCATCAAGGTCCCTGCGCGCCGCGGAAAGGTCGGCCGCAAGGGCCGAGGCGTTCGTGCCGGCTTCCCGGGCCGACTTGAGGGCCGCCTCATCCTCGGAAAGCCTTGCCGAAAGCGCCTCGCGGTCCTTCGCGGATGCCGCAAGCTGCGTGCGCGCCGACTCGAGGTTGGACCGGGCTTCTGCGAGCGCCGCGGCCTTCGCGTCCGCGTCCCTTGCGGACGATGCGGCAGCGGCCTTTGCTGCCTCTAGCTCCCGGCGGGCCGCTGCCAAATCGGAGGCCAGGGCCTTCGCCTGGGTGCCCGTCTCACCCGCCGACTTCAGCGCAGCCTCGTCCTCGGCAAGTTTTGCGGACAGCGATTCGCGGTCCTTCGCCAGGGTGGCGAGCTGAGCCCGCGCCGCATCGAGATTGGATTGGGCCTGCGCCAACGAGGCCGACTTCGCCGAGGCATCCTGGGCGGACGCTGCAGCCGACGCCTTTGCGGCCCCGAGCTCCTTGTTCGCCGCAGCGAGGTCGGTCGCAAGCGACTGGGCCTTTGCGGACGCATCCCCGGCGGTCTTGAGCGCCTCCTGGAACTGGGCGAGCTTCGCGGTCAGGTCCTCCCGGTCCTTTGTCATGTAGGAAAGGCGGGACTTTGTGGCCTCAAGGTCGCCCTTGGTCCGCTCGAGGGAATCCGCGATCTGGCCCGCGTTCTGCCTCGATTCCTCCTCCGCGGCTTTCGCGGACTCGAGCGCCTTCTGGGTCGAGCCGAGCTCGGCCGCCAGGCTCTGGATCTTGGCACCCGTGTCTCCCGAGGACTTGAGCGCCACCTCGTCGGCCGCGAGCTTCGCTGAAATCTCGTCCCTGCTTGCCTGGACCTGGGCCAGCTGGGTGCGGGACGCCGCCAGGTCCGCCGTGGCCTGGGCGAGGTCGAGGGAAAGCTTCTGGGCCGACGTGGCTGCCGCGTCGGACGATGCCTTGGCGGCCTCCTCGGCCTGGGTCAGCTTTGCCTGGAGCGTGCTCACTTGGGCGGTCTGCGTCGCCAGCTCCCTCTCGAGCGAGGCGGACCAGGTGACCTCGGCGTCCTTCTCCTTGACTGCGGCTGCCTTTGCCTCGGCAAGGGCCTGCTGTGCGGCCACGAGCTCTGCCTCGTGGGTGTCCGCCTTCGGCGCCGAGGCCGCGGCAGTCGCGTCCTGGGCCGATTTGGTCGCCTCCGCCACCTGGGCGCGCGCCGCCGCGAGGTCACTCTTCGCCTGGGCGAGTTCTGCCAGAAGGGCCTCCGATTTTGTGGACGCGCTCCCCGCGGCCTTGAGCGCAGCCTCAGTGTCCGCGAGCTTGGAGGACAGGGCTTCCGCGTCCGCGGAGCGTTTTGCGAGGTCCTGTTCCAGAGACGCGGCATGGGCCGCAGCCTCCGCCCTGTCGGATTCCGCCTTCTTCAGGGCCGCCGCCAGGTCACCCTTCGCCTTGACCAGGTCCGCGATGGCCGCCTGGGCCTCGGCGCCCGAGATGCCAGCGGCCTTGAGCGCCGCCTCGTCGGTGTCGATCTTCGTCTCGAGCTTTTCATGCTCAGCCGAGTTTGATTCCAGGCTCCTCTGGAGCGTCGCGATAGTCGAGGCCGCCTCGGCCTTCGCGTCCTGGAGGGCCCTGTCCGCGGCCGCGAGCGCCGCGCGGGTTGTCGAGAGCTGTTTCGCGGCCTCGTCGTCCTGGCTCGCCTGGAGGTTCTTTAGTGCGGCGATCTGTGCCAGGGCCTGGAGGAGCGCTTGGCTTCGTTCGTCAAGCTGGTGGGCCGCGGTGTCGTTCATCGCGGTCTGCTGGGCCACCGAGGCCTCGAGCTCCTTCACCTTTGCCTGGAGCTTGGCGACCTCGGGATTCGGAGTCGGGAACTCCAAAGGCTGAGGTCCGGAGGACAGCTGCGATTCCTTCTCCGGAACGGCCGGCGCCTTCTTCGCCGCGGGTGCGACGACAGCGGGTGCGGACGGAGCCGGCACCGCGATCGTGGACCGCGTGGCCGCAAGGCGGCGCTTGCCCTCGGCAAGCATTTCCGGGCTCATCCCAGCGATTAGAAGCCCCAGGTCCTTGCCTGTGCTTCCCTGCTCCGTGGCAAGCGACAGCCAGACAAACGCCTCGGCCTGGTCCAGGGCTACGCCGTTGCCGCTCGCATAGGCCAAACCCAGGTTGTACTGGGCAATGGCGTTTCCGTTTTCAGCCTTGGACTTGAGCGCGGCAAGCTCCGGGGGCAGGGTATCGGCGGCGAAGACGGCTGTGGCCAGGCTTAGCGCAATTAGGGCCAGAACGGAGCGACCGTGCGAGGGCATGGGGTACCTCTAGCAGCAAAGATCCCAGAAACAATCCACAATAAGCCGTATTCCTATGAGGTGCATCCCTTTGGGTTTAGGGGTCGAAGGGTCGTTCGAGCGGGGAGGGAAGACGCGACATACGGGACTTCCTGAACTATCGGGTTTGGGCTTCGTCCGAAATACTGGGTAAGTAATTTATCATAAGGCACCAACAAGGTTCTGGCCGTTCCTCCGATTAAGGCGGAAGCAAGAGACGCGGACCAAGGCCTGAAAACTCGGGGCAGGCGATGTTCGGTCTGCGGCCTATAGGTGCCACGCCAACGTGAGCATGGGACCCGCCGCATTGAGCCCGGGGTTCACGGAATTCAGGTTCCGGTTTGAAATATGCTGGAAGTAGATTCCCAGGGAACCGCTGAGGTGTTTCCGGAGCCGGATCCGTGCGCCCGTGTAGGCGAGCCAGGTGAAGTTGAAATCCTCACCCTGGGCCCCCTTGATTTCGTGCCCCTTGCTGTCGAGCCAGCCGATCCCACCTCCGGCTGCAAAGAACAGGCATCCGCTCCTCTGCTTGTCCCACCACTCAAAGGTTCCCGAGGCCGTGGCCCCAATGAAATGATGCTCCGGGCCACGGATGATGGTTTCGCCCAGGAGGCTGAACCGATTGCGGAGAATCAAGGCCCCTCCAAAGAACGGCCGTGGGACCCCGAGCAGGGGGCTTTTAATGCTGAGCTCCTGTGGGAGGACGGTATAGCTGAGCGGCGTTGCCGAACCGGTGAAGCGCCAGAGAAGGCCGCTTTCATAATCGGCTTCCCAATGCTGGGTGGGGTCGTAGGTGGCGACCAAGTTTGCGTCGGTTTGAGCGAATGCCTTCGGGACGAGGCACAGTACCATGCAAAGCCCCAAGAGCCGGCCGGGATTCATAGTCGGGTCATCAGATCGCCGTAACAGGAAACCGCAAGGAACAGCGACTGTGATTGCGAAATGCTTGCCCATCTCGTTGTGGTGGTGATCCCAGTGCACATACAGCCCTCGATTCTGATGCGGATTCACCCTCCGGTTTGGGCGCCCTTTCTGCTTGCCGTGGTTTTTGGCTAGGGCGTAGTAATGTCCTCCCCGCCGCCAGCTGGGCGGGATTTGATCAGCAGTTCTTTGTCCTTTCCTGGCGGTTTGTTATTCGGAAGCCGCTATCGGGGAGGAAATTATGTGCAGCGCCCGGGTGGTGGAATTGGTAGACACGCAGGTCT